>SNQY01000162.1_pt1 | contig 37034 bp, 31 predicted proteins | sample 2580551 | NCBI WGS metagenome assembly SNQY01 (sample SAMN10953785, study PRJNA522744) | food fermentation metagenome | isolation source: 144-hour incubation of native-enriched microbial consortia from nixtamalized... | place: Mexico | collected 2017-09-24 | reverse complement strand
CTGAAAGCATCTAAGCGTGAAGCCCCCCTCAAGATGAGATTTCCCAATTAGTAAGACCCCTTGAAGACGACGAGGTTGATAGGCCTGAGGTGGAAGTGCAGCAATGCATGGAGCTGACAGGTACTAATCGGTCGAGGGCTTATCCAAAACTCTACCCACCAAAGTGACGTGAAGCTTCGATGCTTAGTCCGAGTACTTTGGCGGGGCCCAAAAATATACCCCAAAAAGTGACGCGAGGCTTCGTAGGTAATTCCGATTACTTTTCGGGGACCCCGGGAACTGAATAGGGGCTAACACGCAAATCAAGTTTCGTATCCAGTTTTCAAGGATTAACCTTGAATCGTTTGGTGGCGATGGCGGAGGGGTTCCACGCGTACCCATCCCGAACACGGCCGTTAAGCCCTCCAGCGCCGATGGTACTTGGACCGAAGGGTCCTGGGAGAGTAGGACGCCGCCAAGCATGAAGAAGAGCACCGCTGATCACTCGGCGGTGTTTTTGGTATTTTCGGAATGCTGCAGCGGAATGAAATGGATAGTGCTTTTTACAGCGGACACCGGGGGATGGTCACTTACGATATTCACTTGTGGCGTTATTTTTAGCTCGGTAGCGTCGTCTGAGTCTATTAGGACGGGAAATATTCGGGAAATGGGGAGATAAGGCCTTTTCGGTCCGTTAGAGTTTACAGTATGGCGGAGCGGGGCAGTTTCAACAAAGGAAGCCGCCACATAATGAGAAATAGTATTGTCGAGTATCCGTACCATCCTAATTTTCGCGATCTTCAGAAGGAATTTCCAACTTTAATCTCTAATTAGTACAAAATAGAAGGAGGTTTTTAGATGGAGCGGCGGCATGAAGTTTTGTTTGAGCAGTTGAATACATACAGGAGCGAACTGTTGGGAGTGGTCGAAGACATCACCGCAGAGGAAGCGGATATCGTCCCGGAAGGCTTTAACAACAATATCCGCTGGAATTTGGGGCATGTTTTGCTTGATCAGTATTTATGGATACATGCATTAACGAAAGAAGATATACCGATACCGTTGAAATTTAACGAATGGTTTGGATTTGGCACTAATCCGAGCCATTTCACGGAGGGGACGCCTTCACTGGGGGAATTGGCCAAACTCCTAAGACAACAGCCGCAGCTCATTAGGGAACAGAATGAAAATCGCATGGAGCAGCCGTTTCCGCCGACGGAAATGGGCATGCATACGATTGAGCAGGTGCTTGTAAGAACGATTTTTCACGAAGGAATGCATCTCGGAGCTATTCTGGCCATCAAAAGACAGCTTCGTAAGCTATCCCGCTAAAAGATTTGAAAATAAGCTTCTGCCATATGCCAAAAAACCGGGAGGCTTCCGATAAGGGGAGTCTCTCCGGTTCAAGGGCAATTCGCTAAACCATAGTGAATTATTTCACACTCTTGGCCGCTTCAACCAGCGCTTTGACGTATCCTTGGGTATCCACCAAAGTCGCTCCGCTGACAGCATCAACCCATTGTTCCGCACTTTTGCTGGACAGTTCGTCTTCGAGCTCGGCGACGGTTTTGCCGGTTACGTATTGCTCAATGGCAGCCAGCGACTCGTCGACTGGTGTCGTTGCGCCGGCTTCCTCTTTCATGTGCTCGCTATAATACTCGGCATTGGCTTTCTTGGAGGCAAGCACCATTTTCGGGTCTTTGTAGTTTTGCCCGAAATCTTGGTCCGAATTAGGAACGCCTTTGGCTACATCGGTGCTCATGAACTGGTAATCGTCCAAGGATGCGCCGATGATTTTGTCGCCCTGCATGGCCACAACGGCAACCGTGAAGCATTTGGTACCGTGCGCGGCGTATTCGACACGTCCCATTTTGACCGGCGCCGAGTCCGCAGCGGTGGTTGCGGCGGCCGCCGTTGTCGAGGCCTCGGCTGCTGCGCCGGAGCTGCTCCCAGATTGACCGTTGCTGGAGCATCCTGCAAAAACGGCGACTAGCCCCAGACTAAGCAGCAATAATGAGATTTTTTTCACAAACATGTTTGATATCCCCCCATGAGAATTAAATATGTGCCTTTTATTCATATCATGTTCTAAAGAACGGCGCCTATGATCTAACTCACCATTTTGTAAGCGTTATCATAAAAAAATGACCGATGGACAGATCACGGCTTTAGAGCGATTGACACTTATAGATATTTCTGACAAACTCATCATAGGATTGCCGCTAAACCGGCAAAATCAAATTTAAGGAAAAGAGGTGGGTTTGTGGAAATCAGACAGTTAAACGCAGACGAGTTTGATGACAGTTTGACTTTATCCGAATATGCCTTCCAGTATAAATTGCCGCCGGAGGATCGGGAGAAACAAAAGGCCCGGTTTAACCCCGAGCAGACCTGGGGGGCTTTTGAGGGGGGCGAATTGCTGGCCAAACTTACTTTGCTTCCGCTGCAAATTTACATACAGGGGAGAGCTTTGCCGATGGGAGGCATCGCCGGCGTCGCCACCTGGCCGGAGAATCGCCGGGGCGGGCTCGTCAGCAAGCTGCTGTCCAAGGCGCTGGCCCGAATGAATGAAGAAGGTCAGGTGTTGTCCTGCCTGCATCCCTTTTCCGTTCCTTTTTACCGCAAATTCGGCTGGGAATTGTACACAGACTATAAAAAATATACGATCAGCACAGGCAATTTTCCGGCAAAAACGCAAGTTGAGGGGACGGTAAAACGCGACATTAAAGACATCGAGCTGCTGAACCGGATTTACCATAAGTTTGCCCAAAAATATAACGGTACCCTCGTTCGCGATACCGACTGGTGGGAGAGAATGGTGATCGGCAGCGAAGATCATACGGCCGTATATTTTTCCGAAACGGGCGAACCGGAAGGTTATACGATATACCAGGTAAAAAATAGGGAACTGCTGGTTGACGAGTTTGTATTTCTAAACGATACGGCGCGAAAAGGTCTGTGGACGTATTTGGCCAATCACGATTCGATGGTGACCCAGGCCGTGGTCGATCATGTCCCTGCGGACGATTTGCTGCCGTTTATGCTGCACGATCCCCGCTGCAAACAGGAAATCGTACCGTATTTTATGGCCCGGATCGTCAACGCCGGCGCTTTTGCCGGTCAGTATTCGTTTGTTGCCCCGGCCCCGCAAACCCAAACGGCTCGGCTCAATCTTCGGATCATCGACGCGGTTGCCCCTTGGAATGACGGTTCGTGGAAGCTTGAAGTGGATGGCGAGGGGCACGGGCAGCTAGTGAAGGCAGAACAGACCGCCGTGGATGACGGTCTAACTTGCGATATCCAAACTTTGACGGCCATGCTGCTCGGTTATAAAAGACCGCGCGAAATGTATGCTTACGGCCGCCTGACCGGCCCGGAACGGGATGCGGAGACGCTGGAGCAGCTAATCCCGGTTAGCGCGACGGCTTTAATGGACTTTTTTTGATAAGTAATATAGAAAAAAGACAAAGACCGAGGACAACCCACGTCCTTCGGTCTTTTTTCTGCAATTTTCCCGCAATCAGAAAAATTCAAACCTCAAATCGCAATATTGCCTCCTCAAAAAATGTATCCGTTTTCGTTAGACTGAAAATGAAAAATCCGCAAAACCATTGAAAGGGGTACAAGAAATGAAAAGATCGAAACCGTGGGCCATCCTGCTCGCTGTGGTCATGATGGTGTCCTTGTTGGCCGCATGCGGCGGCGGGGGCGGCAACAGTAAGACAAGCAACGGCAGCGCCAACCCTCCGGCGACCACGAATGAAGGCGGAGGAACGGAGAACTCCGGCACCGGCACCGGCGAAAAAATCGAGCTGACCTTCTGGTCGCTGGGGACGACCAACTACGAGGAACTGGCCAAGGAGTATACGGCAGAGCATCCGAACATTACGATCAAGTTCCAAAACACGTCCGACCAAACGGCGCACCACAACAACCTGACGACGGCGTTGTCCGCCGGATCGGGCGCGCCTGACATCTTTATGTTGGAAATCGCCTTCATGGAACGTTTCATCAGCGCCAAAGACAAGTTCCACAACTTATATGATCTGGGCGCCAAAGACATCGAAAGCAACTACCTCGACTGGAAATGGAAACAAGCGACTTCGGTCGACGGTTCCTTCCAACTTGGATTGCCTACGGACATCGGGCCGACGGTCGTTTACTATCGTACGGACTTGGCGGAACAAGCCGGACTTCCTACCGATCCAGACGGCTTCAGTGCTGCCATCGATACATGGGATAAATTCGCTACGGTGGCGAAGCAGTTCAAGGAAAAAACCGGCAAACCGTTTGCCGATTTGACGGACCTCGTCTACAACGGTTTGCGCGACCAATCGCCGGACCAAATTTATTTCAACAAAGAGGACGGCGCTTTCATCGGCGATACGAATCCTCAAGTGAAGAAAGCATACGACTTCACAGTAAAGGGCATTCAAGAAGGCTGGATCGGCAACTGGATTCTGTGGTCGCCGGAATGGCAGAACGCGATCAACAAAGGCGATTTCGGCGTTATGCTCGGCCCGGCTTGGATCGCAGGCACGATCCGCAACGCCAAAGACTCCGCGGGCAAATGGCAAATCGCTCAACTTCCGGAGGGCGCGGGCAACTGGGGCGGTTCCTTCCTGACGCTGCCGAAAGAAGGCAAACATCCGAAGGAAGCTTATGAATTCATTTCCTGGCTCGTCAACAAAGACAACCAATTGAAATCGTTTAAAGAAAGCGGCTTGTTCCCTTCGATTCCGGCCGTATATCAAGAACCGGCATTCAGTGAAGACAAGGACGAATTCTTCAGCGGCCAAGTCATTGCCGAGGCGTACGCCAAATCGGCGGAACGCGTAAAACCGGTCTACTACGGTCCGCTGCATGACCAGGTCGACACGATCATCAAAAACGCGCTCAAAAACGTGCTGGAGAAAAAAGCGGACCCGCAAAAAGAATGGGACGAAGCGATGAAGCAAGCGAAAACGCTGGTTGACCGCAGCTAATACGAACAATTAGCAGTAACGAAATCCATTCACTCATCTCGATTCGCAAGGGGGGAACATACCCTCTTGCGAATTTGGATTTACCCTTAATTCACACCTTGGAGGTGCGTCCATGGCTGACACAGCAGCTACCGCAAGCCCGGTCCAGCCCGCTCCCGGAAAAAAAACGTTCTGGAACGAAACGAGGCGGAGCCGGCTTACGGCATACGGATTTATATCGCCGTTTTTTATTTTGTTCGCGATTTTCGGCCTTTATCCGATTTTTTTCACGATCTATTTGTCCTTCTTTAAATGGGACGCCCTGGGCCCGATGAAATATGTCGGCTTCAAAAACTATCAGCTGATTACGTCCGATCCGACGTTTTGGATCTCCTTCAGCAATACGATCCTCATGGGCCTCATGGGGACGGTGCCGCAGTTAATCGTTGCGCTGCTGGTTGCCGTGATGCTCAACTCGGCGCTCAACAAATACAAAAACACGTTCCGCGTTTTGTATTTCATGCCCAACATTACATCGATCGTCGCCGTTACGCTGGTGTTCAGCACGATGTTCGGCAACAACGGGATGGTCAACTGGTTATTGAACAGCTTTGGCCTGGAAAGCGTCCCGTTCAACTCGGGCTGGTGGGGCGTTAAAATCGCCATCTCCACGATGGTCATGTGGCGCTGGATGGGTTATAACGCGATTATTTTCCTGTCCGGGCTGCAAAGCATTCCGACCGACATTTACGAGGCCGCGCGGATTGACGGAGCGAGCCGCTGGCAGCAGTTGATCAACATTACGCTGCCGCTTCTTCGTCCGTTTATCCTTTTCGTCACGCTGGTATCCACGATCGGAGCGCTGCAGCTTTTTACCGAACCGTATGTGTTCCTCGGCCAAGGCGGCACCGGCTCCACGCGCCAGGAAGGCGTCACGATGGTTACGTATTTGTACAGCGAGGCGTTCAAAAACGGGTTCTTCGGAACGGCGGCCGCCACGGCGGTGCTGCTGTTTATCGCCACGATTATTTTTTCGCTCCTTAACATGATGGTGTCAAGCCGCATGGGCGGAGATACGGGAGGGGAAAAGGCATGAGTGCGACTGCCATCAAAAAACGAAAACCTGATGATCCGGGCGTTCTGGCCAAAACTTTGTTTTATATCGTCATGGTCATCGGGGCCGTCTTGTCCGTGTTCCCTTTCTACTGGATGTTTGTCGTCGCCACCAATGAGAAGGATGCGGCTTTCCATATTCCTCCGCTGATGACGCCGGGGCTGGAATTTTTCAACAACTTCGACCGCGTGCTGGAGCGCACGGAATTTTTCCGGGCGATGTTCAACTCGATTGTCGTCTCGACCGCGGTCACGGTATCCGTCGTCTTTTTGAGCACTTTGGCGGGGTATGCTTTCGCTAAATACGAGTTTCCGCTGAAAAAAACGCTGTTCGTGTTCGTCATCGCCACGATGCTCGTCCCCGCGCAGCTCAGCGTGCTGCCGCAGTACGTCATTATGGCCAAGCTGCATTGGATCGACAGCTACAAAGCGCTGATCGTTCCGGCCATGGTCAACGCCTTTGGGATATTCTGGATGCGGCAATACATCTCTTCCGCCGTCCATTCCGAATTGATCGAAGCGGGACGGATCGACGGAGGCGGGCATTTCCGCATCTTCTGGAGCATCGCCATGCCGGTCGTCACTCCCGCTATGGCCACGCTGGGGATTTTGAACTTCATGAACGTGTGGAACGACTTTTTCTGGCCGCTGGTCGTGCTGAAAAATAAAGAAAACTATACGCTCCAGCTGGCGCTGCAGCAGCTCTTTACAAACAAGGACGGGCTCGATTTCGGGATGATCATGTCCGCGACCTTTACCGCGACGCTGCCGTTATTGATCGTGTTCCTGCTGTTCAGCCGCTGGGTCATCGCCGGACTGACCTCGGGGGCGATTAAAAGTTAATGGGCCGAGAGTTTGCTAACTTGGCAAGGAATATATAACACGATGAAGAATAATAGAGTAAGGAGAGGCTTAGGGGGACACCAAACATGAAGCTCCGTCGAAAAATCTTGCTGGCTATTATTCTTCTTGTGTTTATTCCCGTAATCCTGATGGGGTCGATATCGTATTACAACTTTTCAAAAGCGATGGAGAACAAATCCAGCAATTTTTACTGGGTTTCGCTGCTGGAGACCGACCGCAAATTGAAGTTTGCGCTGAACGAGGTTGCGACCGTGTCCAATTCGGCGATCACGCAGCCGGTCATTCAAAAGCTGCTGAAACAGCCGGACTTTGCCGTGACGTACGAGCAGAAACAGGATATCAACAATTTGATCAACCATCCGATGATCACCTCCTTCGGCCTGTATTCGAAAGACAAGCTTAAATATCAATTAAATGAAGCGATGTCCTTTGAAGAATTAACAAAACAAAGCTGGTATGCGGCGATGATAGCGGCCGAAGGCCGTCCGGTATGGGTCGGCCCCGGCGAGAACGGCTCGGCTTCCGCAGGGAAACGGGTTCTGATTCAAGCGCGTTTGATTAAAGATTACTATTCGCTGGAGGATATCGGCGCGGTTGTCATTTACGTCAAACCCGATATTCTGGATCAGGTATTTTGGGATGCCGCCACGTTAAAGCAGGGGGATATTCTGCTGGTCAACAAGCAGGGGAATATCGTCTTTGACAAGTCCGGCGAACATATTGGGGAACAAACGGAGTTTCCTTTTTTGACCCGGGGGGATGCGGGCGAAAAAGGCTACTATACGGACAAATATCAGGGCGAGAAGTCGCTGATCACTTATTTGCCTTCCCATAACAAAGATTGGTTTCTGGTAGCGATCACCCCCAGCAAGCTAATCGCTTCGGAATCGCTGTCCATCCGCAATATCGCCATCGTGCTGGTGCTCGTCTCTTTGATCTCCGCGTTTCTGTTCGACCGGTTTTTCGTGCGCCGGCTCGTCCGCAGCATTATCGGCGCGGTTAACGGGATGAAACGGGTGCAGCAGGGTATCTTCGTACCGATTACCTCAACGGTGAGCGCCGGGGACGAAACGGATCTGTTGGTCGACGGCTTCAACCGGATGAGCACGCAAATCAGCGAGCTGATCGAACAGGTCCAGACGGAACAGGCGAGAAAAAAGGAAGTCGAGCTGCAGGCCTTGGTCGCCCAGATCAATCCGCATTTTATTTACAATTCGCTCGAATCGATCAATTCGCTGGCGGTGTTGCAGGGGAACAGGGATATCAGCAAAATGGTCGTGTCCTTGGGAAAGCTGCTCAGAATCAGCATTAGCGAAAATCAGCAGCTGATCCCGCTTTCGATGGAAATGGAGCATGTGCGGCATTATCTGGATATCCAGAAATTCCGCTTTGAGGACAAATTCGCTTACCAAATCGAAATCCCCGAGTCTCTGAAGTATTACAAAACCCAGAAGCTGATCGTTCAGCCGATCGTGGAAAATGCGCTGTATCACGCGATTGAGCAGATGGAAGAGAACGGGATCATTTCCATTACCGCCAGGGAAGGCGAGCGGGATATTTTGATCGACGTCATGGACAACGGTCCGGGCTTTGACTCGGATACGCTGATGCATTTATGGAGCAAGGACTGGGGCAATTTGAAAAAATACCGGGAAAACGGCGTGGGCCTGAAAAACGTTCACGAACGGCTGCGCATCCGGTTTGGCGGTTACTACGGCATCATGATATGTTCCTCTCCCGGATTCGGATCGATTATTCGCATCCGCATTCCGAAGATACTTCAATGAGCTTTATGCGAAAGTCTAACGATGAAGGGGGAGCCGCCATGCGCAAATGGTTTTTGAATTGGGGTTGGATCGTGGTTTACGCGTTTGTGCTTGCCGTATCGGTCCTGGTCATCGCCGCCGACGGGCATGAGCCGATCGAGGAGAGCCAGACGGACAAAATTACGCTGACGTTCCGCCATTTTTGGATCAAGGAGCATGACCGCCAGATGCTGAACATCGTCGAGGATGTCGTGGACGAGTTCCAGCGGACGCATCCGAACGTCAAGGTGAATTTTGAAGGGATGGACCAGACCGTCCATCGCGAGCAGAAGCTGAAAAGCGAAATGGTGACGGGAACGCCGCCGGATATGTTCGTGTTGTTTGGGGGCGCCGAAATCGAGCCGTACGTTCGCTCCAACCGGTTGATGGACCTGACCGGTTTCGTGAACGAAAACGGGCTGCAGGGAGAGTTTCAGGATCTGCATCTGTGGACATTTAACGATCGCATCTACGGGCTGCCGATCGAGGGGAACGCGGAGCCGCTGTTTTACAACAAGGAGATTTTCCGGGAGCTGCATTTGGATCCGCCGCAAACACTTGACCAGTTGAACCGGGCGGTCCGGGTGATCGCGGCGAGCGGAATTACGCCGTTTGCGCTGGGCAATGAGGAAAGATGGCCGGCCGCGATTTTTGCCCATTATTTAATGGACCGGTACGCGGGACCCGAGCTGATCGATGATCTGGTGAAGGGTGAGGGGAACCAAAGCTTTGTCAATCCCGGCTATATGCAAGCGTTTACGCATTTGGAGGCGTGGATTGACCAGCACGCGTTCAGCATCCCGGCCAACGATATGTCGACCGAAGAGGCCATCGAGCTTTTTACCAGCGGGAAAGCGGCGATGTATCTCAACGGGAGCTGGGACATCAATCTGTTTCATAACGGGAAAGCCCCGGCCGAATTCCAAAACCAGGTCGGTGTTCTCCCGTTCCCCGCCTTGACGCAGGACGGGGAGAAATCCCTCGCCGGGGGATACACGATCGGGATCGGGTTGTCCTCCAATCTGGATGAAGCGAAGCTGAAGGCGGCACAGGAGCTGCTGCGGGGTTTTTACACGGAGGAGGTTCAACGGCGGATCGTTTACGAAGCGCTGCGGATTCCATCGATGAAGATTTCCTACGATTCGAAAAAAACGGGGCCGGTATTCGCGCAGGTTACCCGGTTGATGGAACAGAGCCCGCCGAGTTTTGTGCCTTACGATAATGTCCTCTCTCCGGAGGTCAACAAAACATTTCTGAAGGTGCTGGGGGATATGATCGACGGGAGAAATTCTCCGGATGAAGCGCTGGAGCAAATTCAACAAACTTCGGAACAGTATTGGCGGCTGCGCAGGAGCTCCGCCCCCGAAGACTCGGTTTGGAGGTGAAGCAAGTGGAAGCAAAGCTGGATAAGGCGGAGAAGTACCGGGTTATTTTGGTCGATGACGAGCCGGTCATTTTACGCAGCCTGAAGGTGGCCGTACCCTGGGAGGAACTGAACCTGGAGATCGTCGGGGAAGCGCGGAACGGGGAAAAAGCGCTGCAGCTCGTCCGGGAGCTGTCCCCGCACATGATTATCAGCGACATCCGCATGCCGGGTATCGACGGGATCGCTTTGATGAAAAAGGTGCTGGCCGAAAACCCCAAGCGGCTGTTTATATTCATCAGCGGGTACGGGGAGTTTGAATATGCCCGCGAGGCGCTGCGGGAAGGTGCCTTCGATTATTTGCTGAAGCCGATCGACCATGATGAGTTGATCGAAATGATCCAGCGGGCGAAAAAAAACCTGGAAAAGCAGATGGAGAACGACAAGCTGCTGCATTCCGTCCAGGTTTTGTCGGTGCTGGCTCGCGAGCGCCTGTTTGCCGAGTTTATCGAAGGCAATCAGGGGCAGAGCCCGATTCAGCATATGCGCTGGCTGGAGAACAGCGAGCTGGCGCAGGAATATTTTATGGCGGTCATCCAATTGGACCACTATATGAAATTGAACGAGCAATGGACCCCGGAAGAGCGGCGGTTGTGGCTGTTTGCGATCCGCAACATTTTGGGGGAATGGTCGCTGGCAAACGGCGCGCTGACGGTATTTCCTTTTCATGGCGGGGAGTGGGTACTGCTGTTTCCGGGCTCGCTCAGCGCAAAGAAGGAGGAGCTTGGCAGCGACGTCATCCGCCAAATCAAGATGAACACGAAATTGTCCTGTTCCATCGGGTTCAGCCAGCTGGCGGCGGGGATGGAGCAGTTAAGCGAGGCTTACCAAAGCGCGGCCAAAGCGCTGTACCGGCGGTTTTACAGCGACCGGGAAGGTGTGTTTCTCGACTCCGGTTCGGGTTCGGGGCTGGAGGCGGTCCGGGAAGCGAAATATCCGAAGCATCTGGAGGCGGCGCTGCTCGAGAGCATTCGTACACTGGACAGGGAGCGGCTGCTGGGTACTTTTGACGAGACGAAGCGGTATATTGAAGATCAGGCGTTCACCAAGGAGATGGCCGAGCGGATGATCGTGGAATTGACGGTAGTGCTGTACCGCCAGTTTGAGCATCTGAATTTATCGATGGAATGGCCCCTGGAAGGGCTGCTGCAGGAGCTGCACTCTTTGGGGACCCTGCATGAAATGATCGGTCTGCTGAAAAGCAATTTCGGCAAATGGATCACCGACAGCCGGGAGAATCCGTCCAAGGAGAATGTCCAGAATGTGATCGGCAAAACCCAGGAGTACATTCTCGGCAACTACCACAAGGACCTCAGCATCGACGAGGTTGCCGAGCTGGCCGGCCTCAGCATCAGCCATTTTTGCCTGCTGTTCAAGCAGGTGAGCGGATATACGTTCCTGGAATACTTGACCCAATGCCGTATCGAGAAAGCGAAATTCATCCTCAAGAACAGCCATGTCAAAGTGTACCAGGTTGCGCCGATGGTCGGCTACCAGGACCCGCGCTATTTCACGCAAGTGTTCAAAAAAGTCACCGGCATGACGCCGACCGAGTTCCGGGAGGCGGGGGCTTAGGGTACAACGTTCTGATTGGAAATATCCAATGTGACTTGAGAATGATTGATAAAATTTATAGCTTGATTGGATATTTCCAATAGATGAGGCTTGGCTAGGTGAAAAACGGGCGATTTGAGCGAATTCTATTGGATATTTCCAATGAGAGCTCAAAATGACGTTCATATCCCACAATCTATTGGATTTTTCCAATGTGAGCGTGACGCGACTCCAACATCTGCATCCGCACGCGTGAAAAAGGCAGCCATTCCTGCATTTTTAATCAGGGAAGGGCTGCCTTTAAATTTAGGAGGGGCGAGGGGCTGCTTTTTATAACCGTTTTCTCCGGTAAAAGGCGATAAATGTGGCGGACAGGATCAGCACCAACAGAGAAACGCCAGTGAGGATCGCTTCGTTGCGGTTGGCGGCTTCGTTTCCGTTCCCGGCCCCATGGCCGAAACCGCCCGGGCCGCCGCCCCTTGGACCGCCTCCGCCCATGGGGCTGCCGCCTCCCATCGGACCATTGCCGCCCATCGGGCCGCCACCACCCATCGGACCATTGCCGCCCATCGGACCATCGCCACCCATGGGGCCGCCTCCGCCGGGAAAACCGTCTTGACCTTGTCCGCGTTCTCCGCCTATGTTCCGGCCTCCTTGCTGTTGATTATCGCCGGCCGCACCATTGCCTTGCTGTGTGGCTTCATCCTGAGCGCTTTGCGCCGATTGTCCATCCGCCTGTGCATCGGGGGGAGAGGTATCGGCGGTTTGCCCGCTCTGCGCGCTAGCTACGGCTGCTACGGGCTCTACGCTTTGCCAACTCTGAACGTTAGAGCCGTATTTGCCGTTCAGAGCGGCTGAGAATGCACCGGTTTTGCTTTGTTCTCCTTGTCCGCTTTGGGTTTGGCCCTGCTGATCGCTCTGCTGGTCACCCTGCGCGTTTCTGTTGCCCGGCACATTTTGGCCAGCTTCGGGATTACCGCCCGCCTCGGGCATGCTTCCGTCACCCATAGGGGGCATACCGCCCATACCGCCCATACCACCGCCGCTGCCGGAGCCATCTCCGGATGAGGGGATCGTTCCGGCAAGCTGCTGCGAAATGTTCTCTATTTGACTGGCATTCGTGGCGATTAATTGCGTGACGGCCTGTCCGAATTCTTCAAATGTGTAGAACGCCGTAGGATCGGCTTTGACATATGGCGCAATCATTTCGGACAGCGCCGTTACGCGCTGGCTAAATGCTTCGTTGGCCAAAAAGCCGTCTACCGCCTGCTGGAGAATTTTATGGTAATAGGCCTTATACTTATCGACCGCAAGAAGCTTTGCTACCAGGGGCCGTTCGGAAACGGCGCCTTGCGTCGGCTCATCGATCAACAGGCTGCTTCTGCTCCGGCTAGCCCCGGCCCCTGCTTGGGCTGGTTTGCCTCCTTCGGCAGCCGTGCCTCCATTGCTGCCCGCCGCGCCGTTTGCGGCAACTCCATCTGCCGCCCCGCTTGCGGCAGTTTCACCCGGCGCAGCACCGCCCATCGCGCCGCCAGCGTCAGCATCGCCCGCCGCAGCCGCGCCTCCGGCACCGCCGCTTCCCTCGGCGTCAGCGGCGCCGTCCTTGCCGGAAGTTGTGCCGTTCGCACCGTCCGCGCCCGCCGGCGTACTCGCCTCACCATTCGTGCCCGCCGACGCATTCGCTCCGCCATCTTCGCCGCCCGCTCTGCCGCCAGGGCGGCCCATACCACGGCCCATGCCACCGCCCATACCTCCAAACGCCATGTTATAGTCCCAAGGCAGAACGGAGAAGATGCCGTCATCTTCGTACAAATAGTAGTTTTGTTTGTTTCCGCCGATATAGCTGTCCATATTGTTCGTCAGCACATTCAGCGCGATGTAGCCCAAAGCTTCCTGCACATCGATGTATTTTTCGTAATCGCTGCCGTTGTTCAGCTCGTCCAGCATTTTGATCAGAATGTCGCCGTTCGTCGTTTTCGACTTCCGCTCAAGCCCGGTGTAGGCGTCCGGATCGTCGCCGAGCCACAGCAAATCGCTGCCGCTGCCGGTCATTACCCCTTTATACAGAGCGCCGTAAGAATTCCCGAAATTCCGCTCAAGGTATGCGTCGCCGACCTGCTCCACGGCCAGGTAAAATCCCCACAGCTTGCCGTTGATATAGATGTTCACGAACGAATGCTTCGGCGTCGGCAGCCCCATCTCCTCGGCCAGCTCATAGGTCAGAAACTCCCGCATATAGGAGGCGTCGCTGTAGTTGTTGTTCAGATTGATTTTTTGAATGCCGTCCAGCGTTTGATTGACATATTCGTCAAAAGAAAGCTTAAAGCTGTACCGGTCGGAATCGTCCATTTGCACGACGCTGCGCAAGCTCAAATTGCCTTTGGTGCGAATCCCGACATTATCGAAATGCAGCCCGTTGTAGTCGACGGATGCCGTTTTGAACTCTTCGGCGCTGGCGTTGTCCAGCATATCCTGAAAATCGTCCTCATCGATCGTAATCTTCACATCGACGACCTTGTCTTTCGGAAACACTTCTTCATCCAGCTTCTGCTCCTCCGCCGAGACCACCGGAACCGCCGTCTTCCCGCTGCCGGCCAGGCCGCCGGAACCGCTCGCGAATACACCGGCGTTATAAACAGCCTCGCCCGCGATCAGGCCGAAGAACAGAAGTGCGGCGCCGATCCAGGCCAGAAGCCGGGTCCCTTTGCGCTTCATCCTCTTCACCTCGCTTTCCGCCTACGCCACGTAGTCGCCGTTATAGCTGATTAAGACGGCATTTTTGACCCCGCCAAGCTCGGAAATCCGGTTGACGAACTTCCCTTCCTGGTCGCGCAGGCGCACCTCCAGCGTCATTTCGATGTTGCCGGGAGTCACTGTTTTTTGCTTCACATTGTACCGCTTCACCAGATTGCCCATCTGTGTATGAAGGAGCTGCTCGCTTTCGTCGTTTTCGCAATTGACCACCAGCAAATACGGCGTTTCCAGCGAACTGCTCTTGATAAACAGGAACAGGATCAAGCCGACGATTGCCGAACCGAGCGCCGCCAGCGTGTAAAATCCGGCCCCGGCGACGATCCCGGCTGCAGCGGCCCAGAACAGGAAAATCAGATCGGTCGGGTCCTTGATCGGGGTTCTGAAACGAACGATCGACAGCGCGCCGACCATCCCGAGAGACAGTACCAGGTTGGAGTTAACGGCGATGATCACCATCGCGGTTACCATCGTCATGCCGATCAGCGAGACGTTAAAGCTTTTCGAGTACAGCACCCCGCTGAATACCCGCCTGTATAAAATGTAAATGAACAAGCCGATCAGGAATGAAACGCCCAGCGTAATGATGATTTTGGAGATGCTGATGTCCGAAGCGAAATTGTCCAAAATCGAATTTTTAATGATGTCGCTAAAATTGGTAGTACTCGTATTGTTTGTCGTATTCATAAATCAATAATCCTCCCATGCGTTGGTTTTCGAATATTTGCGGCAAATGACGTACTTGGATGCGGACTGCTGACGCAGCCCTTCCAGCTGCAGGGCCGCCCGGAGATATTCCGGAATGTACTCGTCGTATTTCACCTCGAGGATGATCAAGTTGTCGTCAATCGCCGGAATGGCCCGCAGGTCCGCGTCAAAAATATCAACAGCGCTCAGGGCTGTCCTGAGTTCTTTGTCAAACGTGATCCGCACGTTGCCGGTTTGGCAGACGAACGGTTCGCGCACGTAATCGACGATGACCTTGGGGGCGAGGAGACGATCTTTCATTTCATGATACAGCTCCATCAACAGCGGTTTATCGGGAACGCGGAGCGCCTCAATCCGGCCCGCCATGATCTCGTCGTACATCTCCCGGGTTAAAGGTTCCTTTACCTTGGCGATGTAGTCGCCTTGCTTGATTTTTTTCTCGAAATGAATCAGGTTGTCCCGGCAATTGTAAATGCGGATCCGATATTTGCGCCGGCCATGGACGCCGCCCAATTTCTCGTGAAGCGCCGAATTGTCGATATCGTCAAAATAAAGGCTGCGGATGTGGTATTCGCCGCTTTGGCCCGCATGCTCGTCATGCTGTGCCAAGCCCCTTAACCTTTGGCGAATTACAAAATATTGGTGGCGGTTGATCATGAATTTTAATTCGTGGCGGAATTTCAGCTTTTGCTTCATAAACTGCACCTCGTTTTCATGTGACGCTTATTACTTGACTTATCCTACCAGTGCTGGCTGATAATTGACTTAAGGAAACCTGAAAATCAACTGAATGTTTTTACATAGCGTTAATAAATGTAAAATTTAGGAAAGTGCATAGTTGACAGCGGCGGAGGAGGGCTTTATCTTTAGGGGAATCGGAAGGAGTCATTTGCATGAGAGGTCGTAGAGATATGGTGTGGCTTGTTATCGTGGGTTTACTGCTGGCGGCGGCAATTTTCGGTTCACAAAAAATAGAGCGGCATCAGGCCGCGCAGCCGAAATCGGTCGCCCTGACATTCAAGGGGGATGCGCGCAATTCCCTGGCGTTTACCTGGTACACCGAAACCCCCGAGTTGGAGGGAATCGTACAGGTTGCTGAGGGGACGCAGCCGCCCGATTCCTGGGAAGGGGAGCGGATACTCACCTTTGCGGCGGAATCGGCGGAGATGGTCACCGGGAACGGAAAGCGGCAAGGCGTTCATAAAGCGGAGGCGACTGGTCTCGTCCCCGGGACGGCCTATGTGTACCGGTTAGGCAGCGGGAGGGACGGGGGCTGGAGCGAACCGGCCGGATTTGTCACGGAGGCTGCGGAACCGGAGATGTTTTCATTTATTAATGTAGCGGATTCGCAAGGGGAGACCGAAGCGGATTTCAAACTGTGGAGGCGGACGCTGGACAAAGCTTTTGCGGTTTTCCCGGACGCTCGTTTTATTGTGCATAACGGGGATTTAACGGAAGAACCGGAGAATGAGCAAGGGTGGGATGCTTTTTTTGGCCAAGCCGGCCAGTGGCTGAACCGGGTTCCACTGCTGCCGGTGACGGGCAATCACGATGAAATAGCAGGAGATGCCGAGCGTTTCACCTCCCACTTTAATTTGCCGGATAACGGGGCGAAAGGATCGGCTCTAGGGACGACGTATTCGTTTGATTACGGCTACGCTCATTTCGTGATGCTCGACACGGAATCGAATTTGAAGCGACAGACGGATTGGCTGCGGGACGATTTGCAAAAGAACGGCAAGCCGTGGACAATCGTGGCGATGCACCGCCCGGCCTACGGCGGCAGCCAATACGAAAAAGCGGAGGATTGGATTAAGGTCTTCGACGAATATGGCGTGGATTTGGTGCTGCAGGGACATAACCACGAATACTCCAGGTCTTATCCTTTGCGGAGCGGGGAAATCGTCCCCGCAGGGGAAGGGACCGTGTATGTCGTGACCAACACCGCCGGTCCCAAATTTAACGAGTTGAAGAAGGATAAATTTTATCATGCGGTTCATTTTCAAAATGATAAACAGATGTTCGCCGGCATCACCGTCAGCGAGCGTTCGCTCCGCTACGAAGCTTATGACGCGGACGGCAACAAGCTGGACGAAGCTGTGCTTACGCGCTAGTATTCCGGGCGCGGAGCGGACAAACAGCCCGCCTAAACCGTAGCTTTGCCTTCCCGTACAAGCGCTCCCGGCCGTTCCGGTAGTACGTGCCGCGAAGCAGCCGGCGGCATGGCCGGGGACCCGGCTCCCTCTGCTGCCCCACACAACCCAGCGCATTCCCGGAAAGCGAAGTGTTTGCAACCGCGGCATTTTTCGTTATTGATTAGGCCTAGCGCGTAATTGAGTGCATCTCCGGTATTTTCAAAAAAGTGCTCCTCCCCAATCCTATACAAGCATCCGGTTTTGGCCAGCAGCTTGCGCGGCTGAGAACGCAGGCCGGAGACGAGCACCGTGATTTCCGCGCCGTGCAGCCGCTTGACCAGGCTTGCGAAGTTGGCTTCGCCAGTCGTATCCATAAACGGCACCTTGCTCATCCGAATCAGCACAACCCGCTGCAGACCGCCCTCGATTTGCGAAGCGAACCGGTCAAACGCCTGCGATGCGCCAAAAAACAGCGGCCCGTCCACGGTAAAGATGGACACCTGCGGGCAGTCGTGATCCTCCGTTACCACATGCGCTTTGACCTTTGCGTTGGCGGAGGAAGGATCGGGCAGCACTTTGTCCACGGTCAATAGCTCGCTCATTCTTTTGACGAACAGCACGACCGCGAGGATCAGGCCAACCTCGACGGCCGTCGTCAGCGTCGTGAACACCGTCAGCAGGAAGGTGACGAGCAGGACGATGGAGTCTCCGGTCCGTGTTTTGAGCATATGGGCAAACGCTTTGCGCTCGCTCATGTTCCACGCCACCAGCATCAGGATCGGCGCCATGCTGGCGAGCGGAATGTTGGAGGCGTAAGGGGCGAACAAGGCGACGATCAGCAGAACGGCCACGCCATGAATGACCCCGGAAAAGGGGGAGACGGCCCCGTTTTTAATGTTCGTCGCCGTGCGCGCGATCGCCCCCGTTGCCGGTATGCCGCCGAACAGCGGCGCGGCGATGTTGGCGATGCCCTGCCCGATCAGCTCGCGATTGCTGTTGTGGCGGGTGCCGGTCATGCCGTCGGCGACCACGGCCGAGAGCAGCGATTCGATGCTGCCGAGCAGGGCGATGATCAAGGCCGGCTGCAGCATCGGCCGGACGCTGTCCCAGGCGAGCGATATCGGGTGAAAGCCCGGCAAGCCGCCGGGAATGGGACCGTAGGCGGAGCCGATCGTCGTCACCTTGCCGGGGAACAGCCAGGCCGCCGCCAGCGTGGATATGATGATGCCGACCAGCGAACCCGGCACTTTCGGCAAATACTTGGGCGTAAGCAGCAGGGCGGCGAGGCAGATGCCGGCCGTCAGCACGCTGTAAATATTTAAGCTAGGCAGCCGCAGGACGATCTCTTTCATATTTTCATAGAAATATTCATGCCGCTCTACCCCGCGAAGACCAAGGAAATTCCCGATTTGGCCGCTAAAAATCGTCACCGCGATGCCGGCCGTAAACCCGATCGTCACCGGCCGCGGAATAAATTTGATCAGCGCTCCGAGCCGCAGCAGCCCCATCAACACGAGAAAAACCCCGGCGAGAAAGCCGGCGATCAGCAGGTTTTCGTAACCGTATTGCATGACGATCGCCAGCAAAATCGGGATAAACGCTCCCGTCGGTCCGCCGATTTGAAACCGGGAGCCCCCAAGCAGGGAGATTAGAATCCCCGCCACAATCGTGGTGTAAAGGCCGTATTCCGGCTTCACCCCCGAAGCGATCGCAAACGCCATGCCCAGCGGGATCGCCACAATGCCGACGATGCACCCCGAGATCAAATCTTTGCGCAAAGCCGCCATCCCGTAATTTTTAAAACGTCCTGTCCACTTCATCCCTATAACCCTTCTTTTCTGATGATCTTTCTGCTGCCCCAGACCCGCGCATTCCCGGACACAAAAAAGAGCCCCCGCGGTCCGGCGGGGAAGCTTGCATGGGGCCGTATTATTATTGTTTGCGGATTCCTTTCAGCAAGGAGATCGATTCCACCAAGTGGTTATCGAAAATTTGCCGGGCGACCGCGAGCAAATCCTTGATCAGCGGATCGCGCAGCGAATAAATCACCGTCGTGCCTTCCTTGACCGTGTTGACCAGATTTTTGGCGCGCAAAACGGCTAATTGCTGCGACACGGCGGAGCCCTCCGAGCCGAGGATCGTTTGCAATTCATTGACGTTCCGTTCGCCTTCGCTCAGCACCTCCAAAATACGGATTCGCATCGGATGGGCGAGAGCTTTGAAAAATTCGGCTTTAAACTGCTGCAGGTTCACGTCCATCGAAATAAACTCCTTAAATTTTGAATATTCATATCTCTGAATCTTTGCATATTTATTATGATAGCATAGGAATTCATTTTGACAATGGGCAATGTTGAAGCGTTTGTGAACTGGAGCGGAACATGGTATATTTAATTGAGAATCATTATCATTAAGCGGGACCATTTAATAGATTTTCCAATATAGAAGGAGGCGGTTAATTTGTTCGTGATGACAAGAACGATAGTCGTTGAGAAAGGGAACAGCGATAAAGTGGTGGAACGTTTCAGCAAGGAAGGGCCAATGGACCAAATGGACGGCCTGGTCGATATCAGCGTCATGGTCAACCGGAAAAGCCGGGAGGAGCATGAAGAGGTGGTGGTCGTGATCCGCTGGGAGTCCGAGGAAGCTTGGAAAAACTGGGAGAAAAGCGACGCGCATATTCAGGGGCACCGGAACAGCAAAGGCCAGCAGCCGCCGGCCTATATTGTCAGCACGACGGTGAACCTTTATGACACCCAGGTGGTGAAGAAAGGAAAGGCGTTTTTGAACGGTTAGTGGTAGACTGAAGATAGAAAGTTTAACGGAGTAGCTAAAGCAGTTTATACATCGAGGAGATGGATATGAAACTTGTATCGTGGAACGTCAACGGGTTAAGAGCCTGTGTGAATAAAGGGTTTATGGATTATTTTAACGAGGCGGGCGCGGATATTTTCTGCCTTCAGGAAACGAAGCTGCAGGAAGGGCAAATCGAGCTTGATCTCGGCGAGGGCTATGAGCAGTACTGGAATTATGCGGAGAAAAAAGGATACTCCGGCACCGCCGTGTTCACGCGGATCAAGCCGCTGTCGGTGCGTTACGGCATGGAGGAGGACGCTGAGCCGGAGGGGCGGATCATTACTTTGGAGTTCGATTCGTTTTATCTGGTTACCGTGTATACGCCGAACGCCAAAAGGGATCTCTCTCGCCTTGACTATCGGGTGGAGTGGGAGGATCGGTTCCGCGCATACCTGAAGCGGCTTGACGCGGTCAAGCCGGTCATCGTTTGCGGCGACATGAACGTGGCTCATAAGGAAATCGACATTAAAAACGCGAAGTCGAACGAAGGCAACTCCGGCTTTACCCCCGAAGAACGCGGCAAAATGACCGACCTGCTGGCGGCGGGATTTACGGACACGTTCCGTTATTTTTATCCCGACCGCGCAGGGGTGTACAGCTGGTGGTCGTACATGCCGAAGGTGCGCGAGCGCAACATCGGCTGGCGGATCGACTATTTCCTGGCCTCATCCCGGCTGGAACCGCATTTGGTGGGCGCCGGCATCGACTGCCACATCATGGGCAGCGACCATTGCCCGGTAACGCTGGAAGTGTCGGAGATGACAAAGTAAGTACCTCTTTTTTGAACAAAACGGCTGCGGCGCGATTGTGCGCCGGGCCGTTTTGTTTTGGGAAAATACCGTGCAGCTTGTAAGCTCTTGTGCAATAAGTTGTCTGGTTGATAATTTAGTATTATATGGTGAGTGATTACTCACTTGACTGTGGGGTGAAGCAGGAATATACTCAATTTATCAAAGTGAGTGATTACTCACTATAACTATCTAATCCCTTGGAGGAGTGAGGGTAATGGCTAAGCAAGAGAGGGATATTTGCATCCAAATTCGGAACGTCTGCCGTAAATTCAATGACAAAGAGGTGCTGCACGGCATCAGTCTGGATGTGCGGCGCAGTGAGATTTTCGGTTTGCTGGGCCCGTCGGGCTCGGGCAAAACCACTTTCGTGAAAATGATCGCCGGCATCGACGAAGCCACAAGCGGGGAAATTGACGTGTTGGGCACGCGGATGCCGAAGCTTAACATGATGAATCGTATTGGCTACATGGCGCAATCCGATGCGATGTATGCGGAGCTGACGGCCAAGGAAAACCTGGAGTTTTTCGGCGCGCTGTTCGGGCTCCGGGGTGCCAAAATGAAACGGCGCATTGACGAGGTGATGGCGCTCGTCAACTTGACCGAGCATGTAAAGCGCCCGGTTGGCGCGTATTCCGGCGGTATGAAACGCCGCTTGTCCCTGGCGATCGCGCTGCTGCACGAACCCGGGGTGCTGATTCTCGATGAGCCTACCGTTGGGATCGATCCGGTGCTGCGCAAATCGATTTGGGACGAATTCGACAGCCTCAGCCGGCAAGGGACGACGATTCTAGTCACGACCCATGTGATGGACGAAGCCGACAAATGCCATCGCCTGGGTATGATCCGTGACGGCAGCTTGATCGCCGTCGGGACGCCGGAAGCGCTCAAGCTGGAAACCGGCAGTGCCACGATCGAGGAAGCTTTTCTATACTATGGAGGTGTTCGCGCATGAGAATCCGTGCCTTGATGATTCGCATCATTCGCCAGTTTTTTCACGACAAGCGTTCCCTCGCTTTATTGATCGTTGCCCCGCTGCTGGTGTTGTTCCTGATGTATCTCGTATTCAACGGCGACGCATACCGGCCGAAAATCGGTGCGCTGCAGCTGCCGGCCGCATTGACGGAAAGTCTGGGCAGCGCCGATGCGAAGGTGACGGTTTACAAAACGGAAGCCGAAGCGGAGGCTGCCTTGGCGCACCAGGACATCGATGCGATCATCCGGATTAAAGACGGCGCTCCCAGCGTCAAACTGGAAGGCAGCGACCCTTCCAAAAACCGGGCCGTCATGCTGCTCATCCAGCAGACGCTGCAGCGGCATTTGGGAGGGGCGGCAGCCCCGGCACAGGCAAAGAGCCAAGCGCAGACACAGACGCAGGAAAACCAGGTGCAGGGACAGCCCCAGACGCAGGGACAGACTCAGACCCAGACCCAGACGCAGACCCAGACGCAGGCACAAACCCAGGTGCAGGGACAGCTCCAGGGACAGCCCCAGTTACAGGTACAGAGCCCGAGTCCGAGCCCTGTCTTCGAATATTTGCACGGCGGGGCGGATATGTCCTCGTTTGATAGCTTCAGTCCGGTATTGATCGGCTTGTTTGCTTTTTTCTTCGTGTTCCTGATCGCGGGGGTGTCGTTTTTGCGGGAGCGTACGAGCGGTACCTTGGAACGGCTGCTTGCGACGCCGCTGCGGCGCTGGGAAATCGTCGCCGGTTACATGGCCGGATTCGGCATTTTTACCAGCCTGCAGGCGCTGCTGATCGCCGGGTTTACGATAGGCGTGCTTGGAAGCATGATGGCGGGCTCGTTTTGGTACGTGCTGCTCATTATGCTGCTGCTGTCCCTTGCCGCGCTCAGCTTCGGCACGCTGCTGTCCGCCTTTGCCAACTCGGAATTTCAGATGATCCAATTCATTCCGATCGTGATCGTGCCGCAGGTGTTTTTCTCCGGCTTGTTTGATCTTGACACTATGTCGCCATGGCTCCGCTGGATCGCCCACATTACGCCGCTCAAATACGGCGCGGATGCGCTGCGGAACGTTATGCTGCGCGGGGAAGGCTGGAGCGCCATCTCCCTGGACGTTTATGTGCTGGCCGGCTTGTCCCTGATCTTCATGGCAGGCAATGTGCTTGCATTGCGGAAGCATCGGAAAATATAGTACTCTGGTTAGGACGAACGATTCGTACGTGAAAAGAAAGGGGAGGGCCTCTATGTCGGAAGAGAAAGAGCAGTGGCTGGAGGATCTTATCCGATTAAGCGAGGAAACCGCGGAAACCAAGACGGAAAAGCAGGCCCGGATTTTGGAGGCGGCGATCGAAATATTTTCCGAAAAAGGGTTTGCCGCTACCTCAACCAGCGAAATTGCACGAAAGGCCGGCGTGGCGGAAGGAACCATTTTCAAGCACTATAAGACGAAAAAGGACCTTCTCCTGTCCATCGCCGGGCCGATCGCGGTAAAGCTGGTCGCTCCGTTTCTGCTGCGGGATTTCATCAAAACGATCGATATGCCTTATGACCGTGCTGATGAATTTTTCCGCACGCTCGCCAAGGACAGACTCAAATTTGCCCGTGAAAATACGAAGATTATCAAGATTTTGATTCACGAGGTGCCTTTTCAGCCGGAGCTGCTGGAACAGATCAAAAGTCTGGTGACGGATTACGTGGTGAAGCGGATTGAGAAAATCATTCTTCACTTTCAGGAAAAAGGCCAACTTGTTGAAGCTCCGCCCTGGCGGATCATGCGGACGGGGGCCAGCGTTGTGATCGGCATGATCATCACCCATGTGTTCATCGTGCCGGACTTCCCCTTCGACGAGGAAAAGGAAGTTGAGATGACGTTAGACCTGCTGATGCACGGCATCGCAAGCCGGACCGGGCAGGTCTAACAGGCTGGACTGAGCAGGTTTTGCAAACTTGACCGGCCAGGTCTAGCAGGGGCGAGGGGGGCCGAGCAGGCCCCAGCTGGCGGAGCAAGCAGGGCGGAATCATGCCTAGCGAGCCGGAAGCAAGCGTAGCAGGCGGACAAACAGGGCCAAGCAGGCCGGAATCATGCCTAGCGAGCCGGAAGCATCCTAGCGAGTTGCACAAACAGGGCCAGCAGGCCGGACCAAGTTACCGGACAAGCGGGTTAAGCAAGCCAGACCAGGCAGCCTAGTAGAATGATCCGGAAATAATATGGCTTATCTGCGGACAGGGGCCATGGATCGCGTTGTTCTATATTTGCCGTTTTCTCAAGTCTATACTTGCCATCATGCTAACGTTATTTCCAGAATCGTCTACTAGTTTGTTTGCAAAGCCTTGCTTCCTAAGCGGACCCAACGGCAAAAGTGCATTTGATTTTCCGCTAATCCCCCTCTCCAAGGCCGCTCGCATGCAAAAGTGCAGTTGATTCGAGCCCATTTTATAAAAATTTGTTTTTTGAGCTAAAATGGACTGCACTTTTGCATTTGATCCATCCAATTCGGGAGGGTTCGACGAAAATCGCATGCACTTTTGCATTTCGTGGGGTCCTGGAGCTCACTTCGCCTCCACTTTGGGCTCTCTCACCGCCTCCACTTCGCACTTCACATTGCCAATCGCATTACTACTCGTTTACTACAATGACACTACTGTCCTCACATTACTATCTTCAAATTGCCTCTTACACAGTTACCCCGTATTCCTGTCCTTACACTATTGTCCTTACACTATTGCCTTCGGATGGCTGCCCTTACATGGCCGCCGCGAACTGCCCCTTTCCTGCACCTTCTCGCATTATATCGCTCTCCCTGTTGATATCAGCTTTCCTTCTTAAGGCCGTGCCTCCAGGGCCGGCTCCGCTACAGCGGCGGCCGATTCCGGTTCTTTTTTCGATAGAACTTCTTTCTTCAAGAACCAGCAGATAAAAAAGGCGGCGATGACAAATCCGAGCGAAATCGTAAAAATGTTCTGAAAAGCGCCGGCAAACACGGTCTGTACTTTGACCAGCAGGTCGGGAGCTATTCCCTGGGGAATTCCCCCGGTGGCGATATGGCTTGCCGTGCCGGCCGGGAGCTGATCGGCCAGCCCGGATACCCCGTCCGAGATATGGCGGGCGAGCAGGCTGCCGAAAACGCTAAGGCCGATCGTGGCCCCAAGCGATTGGAACAGCTGCACCGTTCCGAGGGCTACGCCGCTGTGCTCCTTGTCGACCGATTCCTGTACGATCAGATTGTCGCCGCCAAACAATGCGCCGAGCCCCAAACCGAGAATGAAAAACGCAACGACCACGTACAGCACGGTGGTGTCAATGCCGATTCGCGACAGCAGGAAAAATCCGACGATCGGCAGCATGAAGCAGACGATAAACAAGGAGCGGTAAGGCACCTTGGTGATCAGGAACCCGTTCACGATACTGGAAGGAACCGCGCCGGCCATAAAAGCCATCATCAGATAACCGGCCGCCGTCGGGGTCAATCCCATCACATTTTGCGCAAAAAACGGGAATGCCGAGGTTCCGCCCATCACACCAAGCATCAAAATAAAGACGATCAGCGACAAAACGACGATATTGCGGTTCCGGAACAGATGCAGCGGAATGATCGGTTCCTTCACCCTTGATTCGATGCGGATGAGCAGCGCGATCAGCAGCCCGGACAACACAAGCAGGCCGATAATAACCGGCGACGACCACGACAAACCTTGATTGTCGATCAGCACCGGGGCGAGCAGCAGGGACAACAGGGCAAGCACGAGCGTGACGGCTCCGGCCCAGTCGATCTTTTTGCTTTCGGTTCCCCGGGATTCGTGCATGCCGATGGAAAGTACTGCCGCCGCGAGCAAACCGACGGGGATGTTGATCAAAAATACCCAGTGCCAGTTGACGTGTCCCACCAAATACCCGCCGACCGTCGGCCCGAGCAGTTGGGGCAGAATCATCAGCGGCCCGATCAGGCTCTGGATTTTGGCCCGCTGCTCCAGCGGGTAGGCGTCGCCGATAATGACGAGCGCGATCGGCATCAGCCCGCCGGCGCCAATGCCCTGGATGCCGCGGCCCAGCAGCAGCACGGCCATTGAAGGGGCGATCCCGCTGACGATCGATCCGAGAATGAACAGTCCCATACAGCTGAGATAAACGCGCTTGCGTCCGTATAAGTCGGCCAATTTGCCGAGAATGGGCATAAACAGCGTGACCGCAAGCATGTATACGCCGGCCACCCAGCCGTAGAGCGACAGTCCGTGCAGCTCGCGGATAATGGTTGGCATCGCCGTCGAGACGACGGTTTCGTCCAACTCGGCGAAGATCAAACCGATGAGCAGGCCGAGCAGGACGAGGCTTCTGTTGTTTTTCACTAATGTCATTTTCAACTTTCTCTCCATTCCTTAGTTCTTTGTGCAGTTATCGTAGTACGGATTTTTAAACTGAATTTAAACGGCGAATCAAACAGCGAGTCAAGCGGCGGCCAAGCCGGGCGGGAGGTTCGAACCGGTCTCTTGTTTCGGTCGCTTCTTATCATAGTAAAATTCGGGTATCCTCCAAAGGTCCCCGGGAATGAAATAAAACTCGGTCTCGGGAATGAGATCGGGTCGAAGGTCAACGTAACGGAAGGCAGCAATAGATCGTTTGTAAATTGACAATGATAATCATTATCAATTATACTTCGTAATATCAAGCCATAGAATTAAGGAGGATAGGCATGAGCAAAATCATTATCGTCTATGCCAGCTTGACGGGTAATACGGAAGAAATGGCTGAACTGATTGCTGAGGGGGTTCGCAGCACCGGATCGACAGCTGACATAAAAATGGTAGAGGACTGCAACGCCGTGCGTTTGCTGGAATATGACGGCTATATGCTCGGGGCATATACTTGGGGAGACGGGGAACTGCCGGATGAGTTTGAGGATTTCGTGGACGAAATGAAGGAGTTGGACCTTCGGGGGAGCACCGCGGCGGTATTCGGCAGCGGCGATACGAGCTATCGGTTGTACTGCGGAGCCGTGGATCTGCTGGAGGAGAAGCTGAAGGAATGGGGCGCGGTTATCCCTCAGGAAAGCCTGAAGGTGGAGTATGGTCCAAGCCAAGAGGAGAAGGCATTGTGCCGGGAATTTGGCGCCAATTTCGCCAAGAGCCTGGGCGCCGTTACCTAAGCCATGGCCCGTTGCGTGTTGGATTATGAGCTGGAGGAATGGCTGCGGTCGCAAAAGGCGCCGGGTTGCCCCGAATGCCCCAAATTAACCTGGCAGCATCGCGTTCAATACGCCGTAAGTTACGCGATCAACGACTATTTTTCGCTGGAACCCGCAGTTCGCTTACATACCCCGATTCAGGTGCTCCTTAACCGGCGTTGGCCGCGGAACAAGGACGATTTTCCCGACCCGCTGCATTATTGGAAAGTATACAACGACATCGTAGGGCAACTGATCCGGATCTCGGAGCCGGATATTTACGAGCATCCAATAGCGTTATACGAAAAATGGGACACCCAGGTTGCCGAGCTTAATTTGCATTTATCCGTCATTTTTCAAACCGTCTGGCAGCGGTCAAAGAACCAAAAACCGTGGATTACCGTACAGAAGTTTTTGGTGGAGGACCACCCGGAACTTGTCAAAGCGTTTACGCACATGGCCAACGTATTTTGGAACAGCGCTTTTGGCGGGCCGCCGGATCAAATCGAAGTTTTCGCTCTGCTGGACGACCGCAAATATACGATTACGAAGGAGAGGCTGGATTTAAACCAATCGCTCGACTACGTGTATTTGCTGGCGGAAACGGCCGGGGAGCGGCCCTTTTTTGCCTCTCAAGCATAAATTATTTCCGAATGGACTTTAAGTTCCGTACTTCCGCGGCTACAATAACATCAAGCGAAAAAGAGACTTAAGGAGTGCGAGAACATGAACATCCAGGAGTTAAGAGAACACCGGCAATACCCGGACAATATCGGACAAGAAACAAGCCGCGCGACGTTTGAACGCGATTATTCGCGGCTGATCCATTCCCCGACCTTCCGCCGGCTTCAGGGCAAATCCCAGGTGTTCGGCGCGGGCACGGGCGATTATTACCGCACGCGGCTGACGCATTCGCTGGAGGTGGCGCAGATCGCTCGGGAAGCGGCGCGCGGACTGCTGCGTGCGTACCCGGAGGTGGCGGCGGACAAGGCGGAGCATCCGGGGCTGATCATCGATCCCGAGGTGGTGGAGTGCGCCGCGATTTGCCATGATTTTGGACATCCGCCATTTGGCCATAAGGGAGAAGAGGTGCTGGACGGCATTTTGGAGAAGCTGGTCGAGGATAAAGTGAAGCAGGCACTGGAGGGCCGGAATGCCACTCCCGAAGAGGAGCAGCATACGCGGGAGGCGCTGCGGCGGAAATATGAGCATTTTGAAGGCAATGCGCACAATTTCCGGCTGATGATGTTTTTGGAGAAGCGGGAAAATATCGACGGCCTCAACTTGTCCGACGCTGTCTTGCTCGGTACGAACAAATACCCTTACCCCGGCACCGTCAACAAAAAAGGCCTGTACCTGCATGAATGGGAGTACATTTCCTACATCCGGGACCGCTGGGCGATTCCCGAAGGCAAAAAGACGTTTGAAGCGCAGTTGATGGACTTGTGCGACGACATCGCCTATTCGGCCCACGATTTGGAGGACGGCATCAAGGCCGGCAAAATCGAAGTGCATGAGCATTTTCTGAAAGATTCGCATATCGAGCGGCTGATTGTGGAAAAAATCATGACCCTTGAGGACTTTTTCTGGGCTGGCTGGACGCCGGACAACATTTTGATCAAGGTGAAGGAAGTGCTCAGTTCGTTCCTGGCGATCTGGAATACGAAGATGCCGATCTGCGATCACGATTATTCCCGGACGCGCCGGGAGGTTAAGGCCTATTGGGTCAGCCTGTTCGTGGGCAGCCTCGGCGTGATCGACGACGGAAACTGGAAAAAGGTGACGTTTGTCAAGGAGGGCCGGGAAGACGAAGACATGCTGCGTACGGTGAGCGTGCTGAAAAGCTTCGCCTGGGTGACGATGATTCGCGATCTGCGGGTACAGCGTCTCCAGAAACGCAGCGCCTGGGTCATCAAACGGCTGTGGGACGCCTTCGTCGATCCGCAGACGTCCAAGTCGATCATCCCCGGCGACTGGCTGCGCCGATTTGACCGGGATCAGCAAAAGACGCGGCCAATCTGGACCTGGGAGCATATGATCATCGATTATATCGCCGGGATGACGGACGCTTACGCGGAGAAAATCTACAATGAGCTTTACGGGCTAAAGGTCGGCACGATTTACGATATGGATTAACGCATTTAGGATTTTACCGCATTTTGCGTCAACGTTTTGTACTGCTCATCCGTCAAATCGCCACAGTGGTAGAACAGCTTGTAGAAACGGTTCACTTCGGCCCGGAGATCGTATTTGAAAACATCCGGATACAGTGTTTGGGATAACCAGATCATCCCGATATAACGGTTAACGGAAGGCGGAGAGCCCATCCAGCTGTACGGCGCTCCGGGCACCTCAAAGTAATTGCCGTCACGAATCGCCTTCATTTGCTTCCACGTCCCGTCGGAGGCCACACTGCCGTAAATACTCAGCGGAGCGAAGAAAATCACGTCGGGGTCCCATTGGACAATTTGTTCCAGCGAAACTTCATTGCCGCTGCCTTTGCTGGACGGGTTGTCCAGGACGGCCACATTGTCCCCGAGCAGATCGAGAATTTCGGCGTGAAAAGAACCCTTGGAAATGATATTGGTACCGGTGTCGCCTAAACTATACAGCACTTTCACTTTATGATCGCCGATCTTTTCCATCGTTTTCACGGTGTTGGTATAAACCTCGTCGCAATAATCCGCCAGGACTTTGGCTTCATCCGGCATGCCGAGCACCTCGCCCAGCGTGTTGTAGCTGCCGGCCATCGTTTTAAGCGTTGCCTCCACGAAAATCACCGGAATGCCAAGCTGTTCCTGAAGGGCGTCGAGATCTTCCGCGATGCCGTCCTTTTTCTCGCCGATATCGATGATCAGCTGCGGCTTGGCGGCGGCCAGCGCCTCCATGTTCAAATCGCCCGAACCGTAAAATTGGCCGAATACGGGCAATTGCAAATACTTGTCAGCGAGGTAAGCGCCGGCTTCGTCGCTCCATTTGCCGGACAAGCCCACGAGCTTATCCGGGGCCAGGGAGAAAAGCACGATTTGCGCCAGTGAACCCGAAGGGGCGATCCGCTCGATATGTTTCGGAATTTCCACCTCTCGTCCCGCCGAATCGGTGAACACTACGGTTTCCGTACCATCCGGCGACGGATTCGCATCTTGCCCGCCTACCGCCGATTCCGCAGCGCCGGGCGCGGCCTGTGCCGGGGCGGCCGGCGGCGATGGCTGCTCCCCTGCGGACCCGCAGGCAGCCAGCAACATAACTGTTGCCAACAACGCAATTGAGATTTTCGATAAACTAAACCATTTTCTTTTCAAGCGAAACACCATCCTCTCTCAAACCATTTTTCAAATTTCCAAAACGAACGATATCCCGCTTTCGCCTGGGCTTTATGTATCGGAAATCGCAAACCGGGGGACGCAAACGGAGATTTTCCCGTCATACAGGCGGGCCAGGTTAATGTCCACGCCGTAAAGCGAATGGAGCCTTTCTTCGTCCAGCACGCCGCGCGGGGGACCAAAGGCGGTCACCCGTCCCTCTTGCAGCGTCATCACCGTATCGGCAAACAGCAGGGCCTGATCGGGGTTATGGGTGGACTGAACCACCGTGTAACCCGCTTGCGTCAACTGCTTAACTTTGCTTAACACCCGCAGTTGATTGCCGTAATCTAGATTGGCCGTAGGCTCATCCATCAGCAGGATGCGGGCCTGCTGCGCCAAAGCTCTCGCGATCAGCACGAGCTGCCGTTCTCCGCCGCTTAGCTCCATGAACGCTCTGCCGCCCAGCCGGGAGATCCCCACTTGCTCCAGGGCTTGCTCCGCGATCAGCCGTTCTTGTTTGCCGGGGACGGAAAATACCGAAAAACTGGCCGACGTTCCCATCAGCACCATATCCATCACCGAATAGTTAAAGACAGGGGCGTGGGATTGGGGGACAAAGGCGATATGGCGGGCCAGTTCACGCGGCGGCAGGGTTCGGGCGTTTTTGCCGTCGATGACGATTTCCCCGGTATAACCGGGAAGCAAGCCAAGGATGCAGCGGAATAACGTGCTTTTGCCCACACCGTTGGGCCCGAGCAGGCATAAGAGGCTGCTCCCCTGTTGGGTGAAAGTGACATTGTCCAGCACCCGCTCCTTTTTATAGGAGAAGCAAAGCCGTTCCACGCAAAGACTCAAGCGGAATCACCCGCCTTCAGAATCAGGCTGATGAAGAACGGAGCGCCGATAATCGCGGTAAGGATGCCGATCGGTACTTCGCTAGTCCACAAATTGCGGGAAAAGTTGTCCACGATCAGGAGAAACACCGCTCCGGCCAGCATGGAGGCGGGCAGCAGGCGCTGATAGTTGTTGCCGACCAGGAAGCGGGTGAGGTGCGGAATCACGAGGCCGACCCAGCCGATCATGCCGCTGACCGCCACGCTGGAGGCTGTAAGGAGCGTGGCGCATACGATGACGGCAAGCCGGACAGCTCCAGCATTAACGCCCATCGTGCGGGCCTCGGCATCCCCCAGGGTCAGCACATTGACGCGCCAGCGCAGCAGCAACAGCGGCACCAGTCCCAAAGCCATGGGAATGACAATGAAGAGGACCTCCTCTTTTTTCGTGCCCGCAAGACTCCCCATAAGCCAGTATGTAATAGCCGGAAGCTGTTCGTTGGGGTCCGCCACCATCTTAATAAAGGAGGTGCAGGCGGAAAACAGCGAGCCAACCATGATGCCGGATAAAATCAGGCCAAGCACCTGCCTGCTCTTCGTCCTTCTGCTTATGGCAAGCACAAGAAGCACGCAAAGGATGCTGAACATAAACGCGCTAATTGTAATCTCCCGCTTGCCGCCTCCGAGCAGAATAGCCAGCGCCGCTCCGAAAGCGGCCCCAGCCGAGGCGCCAAGCACGTCCGGAGCGGCCATCGGGTTTTGAAAGATCCCTTGATAGGCGGCTCCCGCCGCGGCAAGGCAGCAGCCGACGAGGCAGGCCAGGATGATGCGCGGAAGTCTGACATTGTAAAATATCGCTTGCTGCTGTGCATCGACGTTGCCCTCAGCGGGATGAACCGCCGCTAATATCAGCTTCAGCACCTCGCCGGGCGTAATCGGATATCGGCCCAGGTTCAAGGAAATCAGGATGATGATGAGCAGCAGCAACACCAGCGCCGGCAGCGTCCATCGATATCGTAAACTATTCAATCGGTTTCCCCACCTCCGTTAACGCTCATTTTTGTCGCTCATTGTAGCAATCGGCTGCATAAGTTGTCAATTGAAAATTATAATTAGATATAAATGAATATATTTAGTTATAATTAGTGATAAATGATACTGCCGATTCGCTGTTTTTTTCAGTAAATTTAAAAATAATAAATTTTTGCGGAGGATGAAGCATGAAGTTGGTTACTGTGGCGGGCCCGCCTTCATCGGGGAAAACAGCCGTGATCTTGCAGTTGGCCGAAAGTCTGCGGGAGCAGCAGCAAACGCTCGGCGTCATTAAATTCGACTGTCTTACTACCTTCGACCAGCTTCGGTACAAGGAAGCGGGACTGCCCATACAGGTAGGGTACTCCGGCAAAGTTTGCCCCGATCATTTTTTCGTCAGCAACATCGAGGACGGCGTGGAGTGGGGGAGAGGAAGCGGGCTAGATGTGCTGATAACGGAGAGCGCCGGTTTGTGCAATCGCTGTTCCCCTTATATCCGCGGCGTTTTGGCGGTTTGCGTCATCGACTGTTTGTCGGGCGTGCAGACACCGCGCAAAATCGGCATGCTCAAACTGGCGGATGTGATCGTGATCACGAAGGGAGACATCGTCTCGCAGGCAGAGCGCGAAGTGTTCCGTTTCAATGTCCGCCAGGTGAACGGCCGGGCCGCGATTCTGTTTGTCAACGGGATTACCGGCCAGGGCGCTTTTATGCTTGGCAAGCACGTGGCCAAGGCTGCCGAAACAACGACGTTAAGGGACGCGCGGCTGCGGTTTACGACCCCGGCCTCGGTATGCTCTTACTGTACGGGAGAAATGCGCATTGGCGAGAGCTACCAGATGGGTATGATGAAAAAAATGGAGTTCAGGTGATGGTTGATGATGATGAAATTTCAACGGCTGATCGAAACAAGCCCAATCGCTGAAATTGTGGAGCTGTATCCCATTGCGCGCGATTTTTTGCTTAATTTCGGTCTGGATGACCTGCCTTGGGAACGGACGCTGCCCGCAGCGTTGGAACAGGTGAATGAGGAACGCCTGTTGGAGTTTGGCTACACCCGTGCGGAAGCCCCGTTTCAGTTTGCCGCTTTTTTGGAGACGATGCTGGAGAGCGAAACGCTTGAAAATGAAATCCGTTCGATTACGCTGCTTGGGGGCCGGGATAAAAGCGGCAATCCCGAGGAAATCAGCCTGACGATCCGCACCGGGGAGATCATCGGTATCGTAGGACCTACGGGCTCGGGCAAAAGCCGGCTGCTTGCCGACATCGAATGCGTTGCCCAGGGCGATACGCCTACGCGGAGGCGAATTCTGGTCAATGACAGGCCGCTGGAGGACGAGGAGCGGTTTGGGATGGAGGGGAAGCTGGTGGCCCAGCTTTCGCAGAATATGAACTTTGTGGTAGACCTTAGTGTCGGGGAGTTCCTGGACATGCACGCCCAAAGCCGCCTATGTGCGGACAAAGAAGCGGTGATTCAGCAGTGCTTCGACTGCGCCAACCGGCTGGCGGGAGAGAAGTTTGGCCTGGACACGAAGGTAACCCAGCTCTCCGGCGGCCAATCGCGCGCTTTGATGATTGCCGATACGGCTTATATGAGCGCTTCGCCGATCGTTTTGATCGATGAGATCGAGAACGCCGGCATTGACCGGAAACAGGCGGTGAATCTGCTGGCCAGCAAAGATAAAATCGTGCTGATTTCCACCCATGATCCGCTGCTGGCGCTTAGCGCCCACAAACGGATCGTGATCCGGGGCGGCGGCATCCATAAAGTGATCGAAAAGACGACAGAAGAGCGGGAGAGCCTGGTTCGGATCGAAGCGCTTGACGAGGCGCTGATGGAGGTGCGCCGCCGGCTGCGCCAGGGAGAGCTGATTATCGCCCCGGCACTTTAAGTGGGGATTGAACTACCTCTTTAGTTGAGGGGAGAGATGAATATGTGGGAATTATACGACGCGTTAATTGAAGGGATTGACGATTCCTGCACGGTGGAGGATTTGGTGTGCGGGCCCGGCACGGCCTTCGTACGCAGCAATTTGGGCTGCGGCTTTAGCGGAGTGCCGGCGGGAAGGACTAGACCGACCGTTCTTAGACAGAAAAATCCGGGCATGAAGCTGCGGGATCTTGCCGCATGCGTGAAGTCGTGGAATCTGCAGGAAGCCGGCATCGGCCAGGCGGCGATCAACGCCTATTACAATGCCTTGCCCGTCGCCAAGGCCAATGGCGTTCCCGTTTCCGACGCCCGTTTTACGGAGGACCGGATATATGATCCGTTCATTTCCTACCAAGCGGCCATCCGGGACAAAAAAGTGGCGGTGGTGGGACATTTTCATTATCTGGATCAGCTGTTCCGGCCGGTGTGCGACCTGTCGGTTCTCGAATTCGAGCCGAAGGAGGGCGATTTTCCGTATACCGCCGCCGAATATATTTTGCCGGAGGCCGAATTTGTCGTCATCACCAGCGCCGCGCTGACCAATAAAGCAATGCCGCGGCTTTTGGAGTTGTCACGGGGGGCCAAGGTGGTCATCGTCGGTCCCTCGACGCCTATGGCGCCGGTGCTTGAACAGTTTGGCGTCTCCGATCTATCCGGGATCACGATCAAGGACGGCGAGCGGGCCCGGCGTATCTGCTGCGGCCAGGAAAGCGGCAAAATTTACGCCTCGGCTCAGAAAACCAGCCTGAGGTTTCAATCATGAATAGGGGGATAACGATGCAGTTTACTTGGAATGCGAATACGATCGGCTGGTTTAAGGCGGCCAGCGCCTACACCGGATTTCACGAAAAGCTGGCGGAGCGGCTGCGCCCCGTCATTGCGGGCAGCGAAACTTTGTTTGATATCGGCTGCGGCCTCGGGCTCCTGTCGCAGCAATGGCATGACAGCGTGGGCAAAATCGTGTGCGTGGATATCAACGAAGCCGCCTTGGCTTCGCTGACCGAAGATATAGCCGCCAAGCAAATCGGCAATATCGAAGTGCGGCTTGGCGACGCCTTTGACAGCGAGCCATGGTGCGACGTCATCTTGCTGTCCTATTTCGGCAGCCAGTCGGCCGAACGCTTTTTGCCGTATTGCCGCAAACTGATCGTTATTGTCGATTTGGATGAAGGCAGCAACTTGACGGGACAAAGCGGGACCGGGGCGGGCCGGATGAGGCTCACGGCGGGCAAGCTCGAGGGGCGTCTGCGCGAAAGTGGAGTCCGCTATTCCCGGCAAGAGGCGGCGCTGGAATTTGGCCAGCCTTTTGTATCCCGCGAAGACGCGGCCGACTTCTACGGGCAGCACGGTTCGCGTTTCCCTGCGGGAGCGGAAGCGTTCCTGAATCGGATAGTCCCCGTAAACCGGCCGCCCTACCGGTTTTATCTGCCTTATTTGAAAAGGATGGGGGTATTCGTGATTGAAGGGGAGCGATAAACGCAAAAAGGCGGGGGATAACCCTCGCCTTTTTTACCTTTTAGAATTCGCTGAATCAGAGGCGGACAGTGTCTTCCCGGCTTTTTGGGCTACTTCGTTGATCAAGAGCATAGGAGATCCCTTGTAAAACGTGCCGGTGGCATGATCTCTAAATCGGGCAAGCAACTCGACCGCTTTGCTGCGATTCCGCTCAACGCTCAAACATAGAAGCATGGAAGCGTCAACGATGAAGAGGGCGTCACGATCCGGTGGGGTCAGTGTATCTACCTTCTGCATCGTAGCCGTTTCGAGCAGTGTCACAAATCGACGCCAGGTGAGGGGGCTGTTTAAAGGGGGCTACTTAAAGGGACTGTCTAAAGCGCTTGTGTCTTGGTGTCCCTGCCTGCCTTTGCACGATTATCCCTTTTGTTCATGGAGCAGGAGCAAGGGTTCCAAAAAAAGAGAGAAGAAAAAAATAAAAAAGATGAGAAAAAAATGAGGCGTTTCAGGTGAGATTTTCAGCTTGATAAGAGAATGTGTGTTTGGTATAATGAAATAAATGGAACCTATGTTCGTATATTCTTGATTCGGGAGGTAAGCGGATATGGAAGCCAATGCGGGAACGGAACTTCAACCATTCAGCAGCCGTTTTAACAGCGAGCAAGACTGCATGGAGGCGCTAATCGCGATGAAGTGGCCAAACGGCTTCGTCTGCCCCCGCTGCGCTCACACCCGCTTTAGCCGTTTGACCTCCCGGAATATCCCCTTGTTCGAGTGCGGAAAGTGCAAGCATCAAACATCGCCTTTGGTCGGAACGATTTTTGAAGGAACGCATCTCCCCTTGCTCAAGTGGTTCGAGGCGCTGGATTTATTCCTGCTTGAGGGCGGCATCTCGGCGCTGCGGCTGAGCAAGGTGATCCGGGTCACCTACAAGACCGCCTGGTTAGTACTTCACAAAATACGTCATGCCGCCGGGGAGTTCGATGCCCGGGAGCTGCTCTCCGGAGATGTGAAGGTGAACAGCGATCAGTATGGGCGTGATCCGTCCCGGTGTCAGCTTTCGCATCCGTATGCCTCGGCGGTCGTAGCCGGCTGCACGGTCACGGAGTCGGGCGAGCCGGAGCAGGTCAAAATTCGCCTGGTACCGCATAAGCGGGGAGGCGAAAAAAGGGCAAACCGTCACGATCTAACCGCGTTTATTGGCGGGCATGTGGATGTCCGTACATCGGCGGTGCAGTCGTTCCCTCTGGCCTTTCGGCTGTATGCGCCCTTGCGGAAAGTGGTGAGAGAGGCGTGGGAATCGCTGAAGAGTACGTATGGAGCCTTGGGACTGAAGCATCTGCAGGCGTATCTGAACGAATACACCGGACGCCGCCGGCTGCGCCTGCCCGGAGGACTGCCCGGAGCGGAAGAAA
>SNQY01000157.1_pt1 | contig 37669 bp, 31 predicted proteins | sample 2580551 | NCBI WGS metagenome assembly SNQY01 (sample SAMN10953785, study PRJNA522744) | food fermentation metagenome | isolation source: 144-hour incubation of native-enriched microbial consortia from nixtamalized... | place: Mexico | collected 2017-09-24 | reverse complement strand
GCACGACTTCTGTTCCTGCACACCCTTTTGCAAGAAACCACGGCTTTTTGTCCGGAGCTCCCCCATCTCTTCGCTTTTCAAGGTAGCGAAATCCTGCGAATAAGTGAGTATTCGTGAGAAAACTTCTTAAATACGAGGGACGGTTGCGAGCGCCGTTATTTGCCATAATCCAAGCAAAAGTTACCGGTTTTCAGCGAAATAAGCTCCATGGCAACCGTTACAATTTGAAATCAACGGTATTGGAACAAATAGCGCTTGTGGCAACCGTTAGCATTTAAAATTGGCGTTATTGAAGCAAATAGCGCCTGCGGCAACCGTAAGTTTGGTTTTGGCAGCAAACCGTCGAGCAATTTAGCAGGCATTTAACTTGAAGAAAATCAAAACCTGCCATTTCATGGCATATATGTCTCCATCTTATCTGTACTTGGGTGGATAAGTTGTATAATCTAGGGTCGAAAGGAATGAAAGTAAATGGAAGGGAGTCTGATGCGATTTTCAATAAACCGATCTGGAAGCTTCTTCAACTGCAGTATCCAAAGAGAAAGATCACTCAAGCGGGAGCAAAAAGGAGAGGATACAGATGGAAATGAACGGCAAGCCGGATGTAAGGGATTGGTTTCCGAGCGAGGACGGCAATCCGGAACAGCGCGAACGGATGATGGAATTAATCGAGCAGCTGGTCCGGGGCGTGGACGAGTTGAAAAATCCCGAAGGAGTCAACCTTAAAGGGGAGAAGACGAGAGATTCCAATTTTTATGGCGGGCTGGCGGAGCAAAGCGTCATTCCGGGAGAAGGCGCCCCTATGCAGGAGGTAAATGTGGAGCTGCTCAAGCTGCTGCATGGCCACCCGTATCATACCAAGTACTTTTTTACGAATATACTGCCCATGGCTTCGATTCCCGGAATGCTGGGCATGCTGACGGCGATGCTGGTAAACGGGAACAATCTGTGGGATGTTTACGGCCCGGCCGGGGCCGAAGCCGAGGTTAGAGTCATAGCGATGATGTCCAAGCTAGTCGGTTACGATGCCCGCCTGAGCGGGGGATATACGACCTGGGGAGGGCAGGGTGCCGTTTTTTCCGGACTTCGAATCGCCATCGCCAAATACGATCCGGGCGCCCTGAAACATGGGGTTCCGAACAATCTGTATGCTTTTTGCTCGGAGGCGGCGCATTACAGCCTGCTCAAGTCGGTGGAAGCGGCCGGGATCGGCAGCGATCATCTCGTAAAAGTGAAAACATTGGCCGACAGCTCGATGGACGTGGCAGATTTGCGAAGCAAACTGGAAAAAGTCGCTTTATCGGGAGGCATTCCTGTTTATATCGTTGCGACGACGGGCACGACGGACGCCATCGGGATCGATGATCTCGCCGAGATTCGCGCCGCCGCCGAGGAAACCTCCGAACGGTTCGGCTTGCCATGCCCGCATATCCATGCGGACTCGGCTTTGGGCGGTTTCTTTGCCTTTTTCAACGATTACGATTTGCAGGAAAATCGGCTGCACTTCAGCGCGGGAGTTGTCGAAATGCTAAAGGGCATTCAAAGAAAAATGCGGCTGCTGCCGCTTGCCGACTCGCTGTGCTTCGATTTCCAGAAGCTCGGACAAGCTCCTTACGTTTCCAGCTTGTTCCTGCTCAAAAACGCGGCCGATCTCCGATTGATGGATCTGGAAGCGGACGAAACTCCGTACGTCGGGCACCGCGGTTATGGCGAATACCACACCGGCTATACGCTGGAGTGCTCCCGGATGGCCAGCTCGATCAGCATGTACAGTCTGCTGTTGTCCTTCGGCGCGGAAGGTTACCAGCGGCTGCTGGCGCAATTCCTGGAGGTAAATTTGCGGTTCCGGGAGCGGCTTGCCGCCGAAATTCCGCAGGCCGACATTGCCAACCCGGACAATCCGGGCATTTCGACGCTGTTTCGGATCTATTTGCCGGGAAGCCCGCGGTTTTCCGCGGAGGTCGGCGGGACATGCTCCGCGCGGGATATGGAGCGGACCAATCTGTTGAATGAACGGCTGTTCGAGAAGCTTGGGGAGCGCCGCGACCGGATGTTTTTCGGGGATACGAAGAAGCATTTGCTGGCAGGCTCCGCCGAAGGCCGGGAAATTCCGCTGTACGTCAGCAAGTTTTTTGTCATATCGCCTCATACCCGGCCGGAGCTGGTGCCCGAAATCGTGCGGTATTTGAAGGCGTGCATATCCGAGGTATGCGAAGAGTTCAGCGTCTCGCTGGCTTAATCATGACTATCAGACGATTCATTAACTAAACATTCCAGGAGATGAAATTGAACGTGAAGGAAAAGATCAAACGCTTGCTTTTCGGCCGTATCTCTTCGAAGATTATGCTGGGTACGACCATCGTACTATTAGTGGCCGTTCTCTGCTTTATTGGCCTTACCAGCGCAGTGAACTCCACCTTGAGCGGGGAGCTGCGGAGCGAGCTCGATAAACGTCTGCAGAGCAATATTCACGTCGTCCAGAACGAGCTTAACCGGATCGAGGGTAACAAACTGGGGATTACGGGAACGGACAGCCCGGTGTATCAGGAAACCCGGAAAGCGCTGGACGAATTGAAGAAAGAGTACAATTTGGAAAATGTCTATATTTTATCGAATGAAGGAGGAAAGGAACGTATCATTGCCTTATCTGAAACGGAGGGGGATTTCAATCAGGAATATCCGTTCTCCGAAGAGATGAAGCAAACTGTTGCCCAAGGAAAGGAGACCATTAGCGATATTTATGTTGATGAGTACGGGACGCATAAATCGATTTTCGTTCCGCTGAACAATATGGACGGCGTAGCTTCGGGACTGCTCGGGATCGATCTTGACGCGTCGGTCATTCCGGCCACCGCGTCGCGGGTATTCTGGATGAGCTTGGCCATTACGCTGGCCGTACTCATCATCGGCATGCTCATTGCCTATTTGCTGGGCCGGATGATCGCCAAACCGATCAAAACGCTGGTGCATGCGACGGAACGGATGGCCACGGGCGATTTGTCCGAGGAAGTCCGGGTTAGAAACGTGGACGAAGTCGGCCGGCTGGCGGACGCTTTCCGCGCGATGAGCGACAGCATGAAGCGGCTGATCGGCCATATTTCGACCTCATCGAAAGAGGTATCGGGCACCAGTTCCCAGCTGATGCACGTAACCAAGGAATCTAGCGAAAGCGCCCAACAGGTAGCGGTATCGATGAACAACATGAGCGAGGGGATCAACGAGGTGGTGGAATCGATCGCGCATAGCTCCGCGTCGGTCATGGAAATCGAGCGGCAGCTATCCGGGGTCGTGGCGGATGTGAACGAGATGCAGTCCATCGCCGGGAAGGTCAGCCAGCAGTCGGCGGAAGGGCGGAACATGGTCGATCATACTTTGAGTCAAATGAATACGATTGAAAAGGTAATGCGCCATTCGGTGACGACGGCCGGGCAATTGGAAGAACGGTCCAAGGAAATCGGCGACGTCATCGGCATGATCACCGATATTGCCCAGCAGACCAACCTGCTGGCGCTGAACGCTTCCATCGAAGCGGCGAGGGTCGGCGAAGCGGGCCGGGGTTTTGCCGTGGTCGCGGGCGAGGTGCGCAAGCTTGCCGAACAGTCGGCCGCCGCAGCGGCGTCGATTACGGAGCTGGTAGCGGGAACGCAGGAGAACAGCCGCTTGGTGATCGAGAGCATCGGTGAAGGCAACCGTGCGATTGAAGAGGGACAAAAATGGATGGGGCAGACGTACCAGAACTTTCAGGATATTTTCCAGGGTATCGGCGATTTCTCCGCCCGCACCGATCAGCTGCTGAAATCCTTGGTGCTGGTAGAAAATTCCTATCAGAACATCTCGGCCTCGGTGCAGCAAATCTCCGGCGTGACGCAGGAGCAGGCGGCTTCTTCCGAGGAAGTGGCGGCGGCGAGCGAGCAGCAAAGCGCGGCGATGGGGGAAATCGCTGCGGCGATCCGCCAGCTGTCGGCGTTGTCTGAAGACCTGCAAAAGGCGGTGGCAATCTTTAAACTGTAAGCAGGGTCAAGGTTCAGGAGGGGGGGATGTCCGCGTGAGTCTATTTTTGACTTCGGCGGCGGACATCCCTTTTTTTACGGAAAACTTTCGGTTTCGGAGTGCCGCAATCACATTATTTCCGAACAATCATAAAATACCGTATATAAATCGTTCGTTTTTTAATTTGACTTTGAAAATGGAGACTGTTAAACTGGTATTGCTGCGTTAAAGCGGCAGATGAGCCGCCGCCATTGTAAGTGTGTGAGCGCGTTCAAACGGCGGCAGCAGTAGTGATGTTGGTCAGGTTTTTACTGTCATCGGCCTACCGATTTGGGGAAAGTGAATCGAGGCTGCATTTTGGAGTGCTTAAATACAGGTGCCGGACGCACCGGGCGGGGGAATGTACATGTCAACGGTAGTCGTTGTGGGAACGCAATGGGGAGACGAAGGTAAAGGTAAAATCACGGATTTTCTGGCGGAGAGCGCAGATGTGGTGGCCCGTTATCAAGGCGGCAACAACGCCGGTCACACCATACTTATCGACGGCAAGAAGTACAAACTCACCTTGATTCCGTCAGGCATCTTCAATAAAGATAAATTGTGCGTCATCGGGAACGGCGTGGTCATCAATCCGGCCGCTCTGATCGAAGAAATCCAGTATGTGGAAGAGAACGGGTTCAGCGCGAAAAACCTGGTCATCAGCGACCGGGCCCACGTTATTTTGCCTTATCACTTGGTGCTGGACGCTTTGGAGGAAGACCGCAAGGGGGAGAACAAGATCGGAACGACCCGGAAGGGAATCGGACCGGCTTATATGGATAAAGCGGCGCGCAGCGGGATTCGGATTGCCGATCTGCTGGACCCGGGAGAGTTCGAAGCTAAGCTGCGCCATATCATGAAAGAGAAGAACCATGTGATCCAGAACGTCTACGGAGGACAGCCGCTCGACGTGGAAGAGGTTCTGAAGCAGTATCTGGAGTACGCGGAAATCATTCGTCCTTACGTTGCCGATACGTCGGTAATCTTGAACGATGCGATCGATGCGGGCCGGAAGGTGTTGTTTGAAGGCGCCCAGGGGGTTATGCTCGATATCGATCAGGGCACCTATCCGTTCGTAACGTCTTCGAATCCTTCGGCGGGCGGCGTCTGCAACGGCTCCGGCGTAGGACCGACGAAGATTCATCAGGTTATCGGCGTGGCCAAAGCGTATACAACCCGCGTTGGCGACGGCCCGTTTCCGACGGAGCTGAACGATGAAATCGGCGATTTCATCCGCGAAACCGGGCACGAATACGGCACCGTCACCGGCCGTCCGCGCCGCGTCGGCTGGTTCGACAGTGTTGTGGTTCGCCATACGCGCCGCGTGAGCGGACTCACCGGCTTGTCGCTCAACTCGCTGGACGTGCTGACCGGTCTGAAAACGGTGAAGATCTGCACCGGCTACAAATACCGCGGGGAAGTGATCACTCACTATCCGGCCAGCCTCAAGATGCTCGCTGAATGCGAGGCGGTATATGAAGAGATGCCGGGCTGGTCGGAGGATATTTCGGGCGCCAAAACGCTGGAAGACTTGCCGGAAGCGACCCGCAATTACGTGCGTCGCGTCTCCGAGCTGACCGGCGTGCCGATCGCGATTTTCTCGGTGGGCCGCAACCGCAGCCAAACGAACCAGGTTTTGCCGATTTACGAGTAGGCTGCAAATGTTATCGAGGCCTTGGATAAAACAAAATCTGCTAAGGTCATGAATTTGTTGAAAAATGGTGGACATACGCTAAGCGTTTGAAAAAAGCGCGAGTGCAGGAGTTGTAAAGCCCTGTTACTTGCGCTTTTTTTGTTTAGCTTACACCTCTAGCAAAGGATAGACGATGGGGAAGCCAGGTGTACTTTTGAATTTTAAACTTTATCTAATTCAATATGGCTCAAGACCAGAATTAATGCTTGACAAAATAAATGATGACGGAGATAGGGTGCGGGTTGTCTCTCCAAACCACTTTGCACGATTATCCCTTTGCTTCAGGACGCCAATTCACCTGGTCAAACGGGATAATCGTGCAAAGCCTCCAGATATAGCGAGTCTCGCTCCAGGCCACGATCTGTTGCTGACTTGACTGTCAAGCACTGATGATTAGGTTGAACCTTCAATATACCATCTCAATTCTTTTCGAAAGAAAGGAACCCCTTCAGTATTTTCGTAATCATAAACCATTAAATAGAGTTTGCTAACCTGATTTGCTAACTGAAGTACGAGCTGATCATTTTCTATTTCTTCCATTTTTAAACCACTAACATCGAGATATGCAGGATAAACAGCCGTGGACAAAGATGAACTTTTAATCAAATAAGTAAAAAACTCGTTTTCAATAACCTCTCTGCCATCACCTTCTATTTCAAAACATCCTAACTGGCGATAATCATTCTGAAATTTTCTGCCTAGAATAAAGTGGCCAATTTCATTGTTAACCTGTTTTTCTTTAATCATTCTTTCCAAAACCTTATAAGCTATATCTTTGGCGTTATTAACTTGGAGACCGCGTGGTTGCCCGTATCCGGTCTTTGTTACAGTAACGGAATCAAAAATCATGCTAAACATTAAAGCTTCATCATCCACTTTATTAGTGATAAAGAAGGAGTAATCTTCTATATTGGAGCTTCCTAGTTCTCTTTGATAAAAATAATGCCTAGCCAAGATCCCTTGAATGTTGATCATGTTGATCAGGATTTCTCTTATTTGCTCTTCGTCAGTCGTTGAAATAACAGGCAGTTTACGAACAACGAGCTGGCTTGGAGAAAAAAAGGAAGTGTGGTTTTCTTTCATTTCGTTAAAGCTTATCTTTTTCATACTCTCACCATTTTCTTAAAAAATGGAAATAGGTGAACTAACTACTTAGTAGTTAATTCACCTAAGTCCTCTCTCTTTTACTTGTGCTACCTTTACATTAACACGTTATAGGGAGCCATTCAAAAAGTGATGGGATTGAAACCGGAGTGGGCTACGTCTCAGTTAAGCAAATCAACTGCAAAAGTGCATTTGATCTTCCTGAAAATCGGCATTTTGGGGTGATGAAGTGCAAAAGTGCATCTGTTTTGGGGCTATGGGAGAAAAAAGTATCTTTTGAGCGGAAATAAAATGCACTTTTGCACTTGCTGGGCTAATTTCGGGGCATTTGAGTGAAAATGAACTGCATTTTTGCATTTGGTTGGGATTCGGCATGGCTTCATGTCCATGTACCGGATATTTGCAAGAAACTATTCTAAGCCGATGCAGATTGAATCTTTCTTCTGCTGTCCATACTAGAGCTAGATGAGCTGTAAGGAGCAAGGATAGAAGGAGGAAATCATTCATGAAATGGATCGGCTGGCTGCTGAAATTATGCGCGACGATCGTGGCGGTAAGCCTGATCAGTGTGGTGACAACGGGTTATGTGGTAAATATGTATATCGGATCACTGCTAAGCAGTTTCAATCTTCCTATGGTGGGCCAGGCGCCAAGTGTGGGCAGTATCGTGAAGGGGATGCTAGGTTTGGGCGGAGGCAACAGGGGCAGCGGAGACGGAGAGCAACGTAACAGCGGGACCGGGGCAAACGGGAACGGGAATGCGAGCGGGGAAGGATCTGACGGAGCCGGGAGTGCCGTAGGGGGAGGGCACAGCGGCAGCGGTGGCATTGCGGGCGGCGGAACCGACGGAACCAATGGAAGCGCCGGGCAAGGCGGGAGCGCCTCCACAGGCGGCAACAGCCCCTCGACAGCCGGCACGTCCACAGGCGGCTCTGGTGACGCGGCCACGGGCGCTAACGGCTCCTCCGGCCAGGCCGGCTCCGGTTCCCCAGGCACGGGGCAGGGAACCGGCGACAACGTCCCGGAAGACGCGCTGCCGGTCATGGGCGGGATGTCTTCCAGCCAGGCCGGACAGGGGGCATCGAACCAGGACCAACAGGTCGTGGTGACGCCGGATGATCTGATAGCGAAAAAGGACGAATTGCCGGACAAAGACAAGGAAGAGGTGTTCAAAATCCTCATGTCCAAGCTGCCGCAGGAGGATATGCAGTCGTTGACCGCAGCGCTGGAGGGCGGGTTGACGGAGGAGGAGTTGATCAATATCGAGCAAATTTTATCGAAACATCTGGATAAAACGGAATATGCCAAAGTGATGGAAATCCTCAAAAAATAGAAGTTTAACCTGCGCTGGGCCGGGCACGCCAGTGCTTTCCGCGCACGCGGGTTGTAACCAAACGAAGGGTAAAAACGTTATTGATATATGGGCCAGGCCCGCGCGCTGCGCGGGTTTTTTGCATATTGGCCCAAAGTTGAAATTCTTTGTCGGACTGTGTTAAAGTAATCATTGGCGGTAAAAAGGTTAAAATTTTGAAACCATTTTTGGTCGAAATGAGTCGATGGAAAAAAGGAGATCAGTATGAGAGGTTTCACGGGGAAACTTTGGCAGCTATGGCGCGGGGAGAAGTCCCAGACGCAGGAAAGTGAAGGCCGCCCGGAAAATGATCTGGAGATATCCGAACAGACTGGAGAGACGGAAGCCACCAAGGCCTTGTCCAATATGCTTAAATCCCTCAAAACCGCTATAACGGCGGCAGCGGTCGTACTGGTTGCCGGATCGATTTACTTGGCGGTCCAGCAATATGTCAAAGCCAATACGGTGTCCTATTACAGGGTTTATATAGGCGGCAAGGAGATTGGCACCATCGCCAGCCAAGCGGAATATGAATCCGTTATCGAACGCAAAAAACAGGAATATGGACAAAAATATCCCCATGCGGAAATGGCCGTACATACCGAAGGCATTACTTTGAAGCCGGAACAAGCTTATAAAGCGAAGGTGACTTCCGAGGAAACGCTGGACGAGCTGTACAGTATGCTGACCGGATACGCCAAAAGCGTCGAACTGAAAGTGGACGGAAAAGTCATTGCCATCGTGAAGGATGAGGCGGCGGCGCAGGCGGTCCTGGAACGGGTTAAAGAAAAATATGTTCCGCAAACCGACCGGAAAACGCTGGCTTCCAAAGTGAAGTTGACCGGCGGGGCCAAATCCAAAACTTCGCAAGTAAAATCCAAGGGCGCCAGCGTCACGCTGGAGTCGGCCAAAATCACCGAGGAAGTGGCGCAGGGGGCCGTAGAAGCGGACCCGAACAAGGTGCTTACCGTTGACGAGGCGGTGCAAAAAATCGTGCGGGGCAACGAAGAAGCACTTGAGTATGAAGTGCGGGAAGGGGATACGATATCCTCTATCGCCGCCCGGTTTGACGTAAGCCAGGCCGAATTGTTCGCCAATAACCCCGACGTCGAGGAGCGGACGATGCAAATCGGCACGGTGCTGAACGTAAAAGCGCTGCAGCCGGCTCTGACCGTCAGAACGGTGGAGAAGGTGACGGAAGAAATCGTGACCGAACCGCAGTTGATCATCCGTAAAAGCGATAACCTGAAGGCCGGCGAATCCAAGGTCGTCGCGAAAGGGTCGAGCGGCCTGAAAACGATGGAATACCGCATCACCAAGGAAAACGGTATGGTCATTGCCGAGCAATGGCTCGGTCAGGAAGTATCGAAAAAGGCGACGCCGCGAATCGTGCTGAAGGGGACGAAGGTGGTTGGCGAAGGAACCGGGCAGTTTGCCTGGCCGGTTTCGGGGGCAAACATTTCAAGCAGTTACGGGTCACGCTGGGGGCGTACGCATAAAGGGGTCGATCTCGTATCCTCGGACCGCGATATTCTTGCGGCGGACGAGGGTGTGGTCTCTTTCACCGGGACGAAAACCGGATACGGCAACGTCATTATTATCGATCATAAAAACGGCTACGAAACGTTATACGGACATCTGAGCAAGATCAGCGTCAAGGAAGGCGAGATCGTCGAGAAAGGTGCGAAGATCGGGGTTATGGGCAGCACGGGCCGTTCCACCGGCACTCATCTGCATTTTGAAATCCATAAAAACGGGGGCGTCCAAAACCCGATGAAATACCTGTAACAGAGATCAATAAAAAATCGGTTTAACCGTTGATGCTATCGAACGATGTGCGAACTTGCTCTCAAAAGTAACCGGACCGCGTTTAAGCATGTGCTATCTGCACCAACAATTTAGAAAGGCTGCTTTTCCAATTAATTTTCGGAAAGGCAGCCTTTCTCACGTGGCAGGCATTAAAGTTTCCCGGATGGCTGATGCCGCCGAGGATATGGTAAGATAGAGGGAGATGGAAGCCATGACCGAGAGTTTGGGGGTGAACCTGTGTCATGCAAGGCAAAATTTTGGTAGTGGACGATGAGAAACCGATTGCGGATATTTTAAAATTCAATTTAGAAAAAGAGGGCTACGAGGTCATTCTCGCTTTCGACGGCATCGAGGCGGTGGAGCTGGCGTTTTCCGAGCAGCCGGACCTCATTTTGCTCGATTTGATGCTGCCCGGCAAAGACGGCATGGATGTATGCCGCGAGGTGCGGGCGAAGCTGGAAACGCCGATCATCATGCTGACCGCCAAGGACGGGGAGATCGACAAAGTGCTGGGGCTCGAGCTTGGGGCGGACGACTATGTGACCAAGCCGTTCAGCACGCGGGAGCTGCTGGCCCGGGTCAAGGCGCAGATGCGCAGACGGCAGAAGCCGGCGGTGCAGGACGGGGCCGAAGATACGAAGCAGGGCATCAGCCTGTTCGAGCTGTACATCGACACGGACATGTATACGGTGCATAAGAACGGCGAGCCGCTGGATTTGACCCACCGGGAATTCGAACTGGTGCATTACCTGGTCAAAAACGCCGGCAGAGTCATGACCCGCGAGCATTTGCTGCAAGCGGTGTGGGGGTTCGAATATTTCGGCGACGTGCGCACGGTCGACGTGACGATCCGGCGGCTGCGCGAGAAGATCGAGAAAGACCCGAGCAAGCCGGAGTATATTTTAACGCGGCGCGGGCTCGGTTACATGATGCGGAGCTCCAAGGCGGGTGGATTCTAAGCGATGAATCTGCCCTCCTTTTTTCGCACGATCCAGGCCAAGCTCATCATTATTTACGTACTGCTGATCCTGATCGCGATGCAACTGATCGGGGTCTATTTCGTGAGCGCGATGAAAACCTCGCTGACCAGCAATTTCAGCAAAGATCTGAATGAGCGGGCGGAGCTGATCTCCGTGCTGGCGGCGCAAAACCTGGGCGTGTCCGGGGAGTCGGCGGAGGAATCGCTGGAAAATCTCCGCGTGCTCGTCAACAATCTGTTCAGCATTAACGGGGCGGAGATTCAAGTGCTTGACGCCAGCGGCAAGGTGCTCACGACGTCCAAACCATCGCACGCCGATTACGTCGGCACGAAAAACACGCAAACCGTGGTCAGCCGGGCGCTGCAAGGTATCCGGGACAACGAGGAATACATCATCGACGACGACAACGTCCGCAAGAAAGTGGTCGCCAAACCCGTCGTCAGCGGCGGGAAAATCGTCGGCGCGATCTATATCGCGGCTTCCATGACCGAGCTGTACAGCACGATGGAGCGGATTAATAACATCTTTATTTCCGGGATTTTGCTGGCGCTGGGCCTGACGGTGGTACTTTGCGTCATCCTGGCGCATACGATCACGTCGCCGATCAAGGAGCTGACGCGGCGGGCCACGGCGGTGGCGGAAGGGGAGTTCCACCAGAAAATGGCCGTGCTCGGCAACGATGAAATCGGCCAGCTCAGCAAGGCGTTTAACTATATGACGAGCCGGCTGCGCGACGCGCTGGCGCAAAACGAAGAGGAGAAGGAGAAGCTCGCTTCGATTCTGACCAACATGAGCGACGGGGTGATTGCGACCGACGAGACCGGCCGGGTCATTCTGATGAACCGGCGGGCCGGCGAGATGCTACAGGTCGAAGACGGCCTGGCCCTTGGGACGGACATCATGTCGCTGCTCCATTTGCCGCCGGAGGAGCAGGGCGTGCTGGAGCAGGGGGCGATGCATTCGACGATTCTGGAGAACGGCGGACCGGACGGCAACGTGTACCTGATCCGGGTGACGTTTACGCCGATTCACCGGCGGGAGTTCGGGATCATCGGCACGATCGCCGTGCTGCAGGACGTCACGGAGCAGGAGAAGCTGGAGGCTTCCCGGCGGGAATTCGTGGCCAACGTGTCGCACGAGCTGCGCACGCCGCTGACGACGATCAAAAGCTACACGGAGGCCTTGGAGGACGGGGCCCTGCAGGACCCGGAGCTGGGGCCGCGGTTTACCGCCGTCATCCAGAACCAGACGGAGCGGATGATCCGCCTCGTCACCGACCTGCTGCACTTGTCGCGGCTCGATTCCAAGGAAGCGCAGCTGCGCAAGCAGCCGACCAGCGTGATGGAGATGCTGGAGGAGGTGGCCGACCGGTTTTCTTTTCAAATGCAGGAGAAAGAGATCAAGCCGACGCTGTTTATCGCCAGCGATGTGGACACGGCTTGGCTGGACCGGGACCAAATCGACCAGGTGCTGGACAACCTTATTTCGAACGCGATGAAATATACGCCGGAAGGCGGAACGATCGCGCTGGAGGCCCGCAAGAGCGAAGACGGGCAGCTCGCTGTCTCGGTGCAGGATAACGGGATCGGCATCCCGAAAAAGGACCTGGACCGGATTTTCGAGCGGTTTTACCGCGTGGATAAGGCGCGTTCGCGGAATATGGGCGGTACGGGCCTCGGCCTGTCGATTGCCCGGGAAATTGTGAAGGCGCACGGGGGGACGATCTCCCTGCAGTCGGAATTCGGCAAAGGCACGAAAGTGACCTTTACGCTGCCGATGGAACCCCAAGGAGGCGAAGCGAGATGAAAGAGAAGGTCAAATCGCTGACCTTGGCCTTGCTGGTGGCGTGCAGCCTGATCCAAAGCTATTTTCTGATTTACCAGCTGCCGGGGAGCAATCCGGTCGTCAAGTCGGGAAGCGACTATATCCGCACGGAAAACATGGGAACCGCCCTGAAAAGCGAGGATATGCTGTATCCGGCGCAGATTGCGGTGCATTTGGGCAAAGAGCGGCATACCGTTTTTTATCCCGATTCGACGTTTTACAACTTGATTTATTCGCGGCTGAAGGTCCGGCAATTTGACGGTTTTCAGCGCCACGCGGTGCAAAACTTCGATTGGCCGGCGATCCGCGGCGAACATGTCGGCATCGAGCTGGAGTTTGGGGACGGCATCCCGGTCGAACTGCTGCAGAAGGTGATGCAGATCGCTCCCGATCCGCTGTTCGACGCGGAAACGGTCAGCCGGCTGCTCATTTACAACACGGGAACCGAGGACCAGGTGCGGGTGTTTTTCTTCAGCTCGCAGGGGGATGTCGTTTATGAGGCGACCAAAGCCGACCTGACGGTGCAGGACGTGCAGCAGCAGGCCGATTTCGGCAAAAATTGGGTGCCGTACTCGCTGACGGCGGACGGCTACTACCTTCCCGAGGAGCCGGTCGAACTGGTGGAAACGGGCCTGAACATCGGGGTGTATTCGACGGAACAGATGCAGCGCAGCCTCTTTTTCGACCCGAGCATTACCCGGTACATCCGCGAAAAGGACGGTTCTGAAATTTATACGGACAGCAAGCGCAGCCTGCAGGTCAAACAGGACCGGAACTGGATCAACTACACCGATCCGGCGGCCCCTTCGGGAGGCGAAAACAGCCCGAGCAAAAACGTGCTGTCGGCGGTGGACTTCGTCAACCAGCACGGCGGCTGGAACGGCAAATACCGGCTGGAGCAGGCCGACGGGCTGAATGAAGACGAGCCTCGGGTTGTTTTTCAGCAGTATTACGGAATCGGACAGTACGGCGCATTTCCGATCCTCGACCTGCCTTCGTTCCATTATGGAGCGATTTCCCTGGTCATGCGCCAGGGGACGATCACCGCCTACGAACGGTCGCTGATCTACAGCGCGGGCGGCAACTGGGAGAAGAAGGTCGTCGCGCTGCCCGGCGGCAAAACGCTGCGGGAGCAGATCGCCAAGCTGCAGACGGGGGCGGACATCGCCCGCCTGTACCCGGCCTATCTGCCGTCCTTGTCCGAGGACGGGCTGCTGCTTGCGCCGACCTGGGTGGCCGAGCTGAGCAACGGGGCGATCCGGATGCTGAGATAGAGGCGGGGACGCAAATATAGATTTACGACTTTAGCGAAGGGGGGATGAATCATGGATTGGGGCCGGGCGAAAAATGTGCTGATTTACGCGTTTTTGCTGCTGAACCTGGTGCTTGGCTATCAGCTGTGGAACGGTGTGCGGGAGCAAAGGGACTCCAATCTGGATATCACCTCCCTGGATAACAACACGCAAAGGATCATGGATGAGAAGCAGATCCGCGTGCTGGCCAAAATTCCGACGGAGACGCCGGAGCTGGCTAAAATCGCTTACCGCTTCGTGGATGACGAGCAGCAGGGAAAAACCGTGGATTTGCCGGCGCCGGTGGACAGCAAGCTGATTTTTTCGCCGCGCGAGCTGGCCTTGGCGTTAAAGAACACGCTGCCGGATATCGATCAATACCGGTACGACGAGGTGGCGAGCAGCGCGGACGTATTTGTTCTGCATCCGCTCGTCGACGGCAAGTGGCCGCTGTTTAAAATCGAGATGAAGCTGTTGGGCAGCAATCAGAAGATTGTATCGTACCAGCGCCAGGCGATCGAAATCAGCCACCCCGGGGAAGAGAAGCCGCAGCGGGTGCTGTCGGCGTCGAAGGCGCTGGGCAATCTGATCGAGAACTTCCTGCCGGAAGGATCGGTTGTGACGGAAATCGAATTGGGTTACTATGGCGAAGTGTTCGATTCCGACGCGCACCTGCCGGCCGCGCCGGCCTGGCGGTTTATGCTGGAGAGCGGCAAAGAGTACTACGTACAGGGCATCAGCGGGGACGTTATCAGTCCGAACACAGAGAAGACAAAGGAGTAATGGGAGATCATGGGGATACGTTTTTCGGTGCTGTCGAGCGGTTCGACAGGCAATGCAACGCTGGTCGCGAATGGGGAAGTCACGCTGATGATCGACGCGGGCTTCAGCGCGAAGCGGATCGACGAGCTGATGATGGAGCGGGGAGTGACCGGGCAAGAGCTGTCCGGCATTTTGGTTACGCATGAGCATTCCGACCATATCAAAGGCTTGGGCGCGGTAGCCCGGAAGTACAATCTCCCGGTATACGCCAACGAAAAAACGTGGGCCGCCATGGACAAAGCGATCGGGGCGATCCCGGACGAGCAGCGCTGTGTGCTGGGGACGGGGGAAACGCGCGACTTCGGCTCGCTGCGGGTGGAGTCGTTTGCGATTTCGCATGACGCCGCCGAACCGGTGGGCTACAACTTTTACGACGGCAAAGAGAAGCTGAGCGTGTGCACCGATCTCGGGTATGCCAGCGACAAGGTGAAGGAAGCGATCTGCGACGCCGACGTGCTGGTGCTCGAAGCGAACCACGATATCGAGATGCTGCGCATGGGACGTTACCCGTGGAACATTAAGCGGCGCATCCTTGGCGATCTGGGGCATTTGTCCAACGAAGCGACCGGCGAGCTGATGAGCGAAATTCTGAACGGCCGTCTGAAGCGGGTGTACTTGGCGCATTTGAGCCGCGAGCACAACATGCTCGACCTGGCCAAAATGTCCGTGCGCAGCGCCATGGAGGACCGTGGCTGCTTCTACAAGGACAGCGAGTTCAAGCTGTGCGACACGTATTACGACCGCCCGACGCCCTGGGATGTGCTGAAGGAGCGGTGATTGTTGGCAGTGAAACCGGGCATGATGGTTATTATCTACATTACCTATACGTCATGGCGATCCATTTAATTTATATTGAGAGGGGATTGTGTCGTGGATAGGATGAATGTATTCAGTTCAGGCAAGGACAAGGCTCGTGAACGGGTATTGTTTAAGTTTCGTTTGTTTTATAACGCAGTTGAAACGCTGGAAGACGCCTGTGCGCAACCTTACAATGTGTATATTCGGGATTCGGTTATAAAAAGGTTCGAATATACATATGAAATGGCAAAGGGGCTTCTTCATTCAATTTTTCAAGAACGATTGGCCAATATTCCGCCTTACCCTAAAGATATTTTTCGTGAAGCTCTGTCTAGAGGCTGGATCGAAGATGCCGTTCTATGGGAAGATATAGTATATGATTGTAATACCACTACGCATCAATATTTTGCAGCAAAAGCCGATTCCGTGTATGAACGCATCACCAAAATATATCTGGAGGAATTTAAAAAATTGCGGCAAGTTCTGAAGGCGTATGTGGAAAATGCCCTTTGATATCCCTGATCGGATTCATCGCAGGTTGTTGGAAGTTTGTAAGTCTAGCGGATTATCGAACGTTTATATATTCGGTTCCAGGGCCAGAGGCAACAGTACAGCAAGTTCGGACATCGATTTGGCGGTAGAACAAGAGCTTCCTCCCCATGTTAAAAGCGCTCTTGATGATGCGGCAGGTTTTCTCAAAATAGATATCGTCGAATTGCCTTTCGTCGACAATGAGTATTTATTGGAGAGTATTAGCAAGGACAAGGTGTTATTTTATCCGGAAAAATAGAAGAACACGCCTCCCGTACGTCATTGTATATGACAGGGGGGCCTTTTTGGCTTCTGCGCTAACGGTTGGTAGTGATAACGCTTATTGAGCCTCTATGACGGTGTTTCTTTTTCTTACCTGTTGAAAAATTCCAAATTTAGTATTGACTTGTCCTGATCGGGGATGGTATTTTTAGGAAAGAAACCGGTTTCCTTGAGTTGTGTAAGCGTTTTATTGTTGCGTCTGCCATTCTGACTCCGGCGGTTGCGCACCCGCCTTAGGCAGGTTCAGGCAGGCTCGACTCCCAAAGATCGGCAGAACATTTGAGAGGAGAGGTAGGACAATGAAATCGCGGTACAAACGTTTGACCTCCCTGGCGCTTTCGCTAAGCATGGCGTTGGGGATTTCGCTGCCCGCATGGGCGTCGCCCGATACGAGCGTGGACAACAAGGTCAATTTCAGTACGGACGTCATTTATCAGATTGTGACCGACCGCTTCGCGGACGGGGACAGGACGAACAATCCGGCGGGGGATGCGTTCAGCGGCGACCGATCCAATTTGAAGCTCTATTTCGGGGGAGACTGGCAGGGGATTATCGACAAGATTAACGACGGTTATTTGACCGGCATGGGCGTCACCGCCCTCTGGATATCCCAGCCTGTGGAAAATATCACCTCCGTCATCAAGTATTCCGGCGTTAACAATACGTCTTATCACGGCTACTGGGCGAGGGATTTTAAGCAAACCAACGATGCTTTCGGGGATTTTGCCGATTTTCAAAATCTGATTGATACAGCTCACGCTCATAACATCAAGGTCGTGATCGACTTCGCCCCCAACCACACGTCTCCGGCCGACAGGGACAACCCCGGCTTCGCCGAGAACGGCGCGCTGTATGATAACGGTTCGCTGCTCGGCACCTACAGCAATGATACGGCCGGCCTTTTCCATCATAACGGGGGCACCGATTTTTCCACGATTGAAGACGGCATTTACAAGAACCTCTACGACCTGGCGGACATCAACCATAACAACGGCAAGATGGACGCTTATTTTAAGAGCGCTATCGACCTTTGGCTCGGCATGGGTGTGGACGGGATTCGTTTTGACGCGGTGAAGCATATGCCCTTCGGCTGGCAAAAAAGCCTCGTTTCCTCGATTTACGGCGGCGATCATCCGGTATTTACGTTCGGGGAATGGTATCTTGGCGTGGATCAAACCGACGGAGACAACATTAAATTCGCCAACGAAAGCGGGATGAACCTGCTGGACTTTGAATACGCCCAGGAAGTGCGGGAAGTGTTCCGGGACAAAACGGAAACGATGAAGGATCTCTATGAGGTGCTGGCCAGCACGGAGTCGCAATACGACTACATCAACAATATGGTGACCTTCATCGACAACCATGATATGGACCGGTTCCAGGTTGCCGGTTCCGGTACGCGGGCGACTGAGCAAGCGCTTACGCTGACGCTGACTTCCCGCGGCGTGCCAGCCATCTACTACGGTACGGAGCAGTACATGACCGGCGATGGCGACCCCAACAACCGGGCGATGATGACCTCGTTTAATACCGGGACGACGGCTTATAAAGTGATCCAGGCATTGGCGCCGCTGCGCAAATCGAATCCGGCCATCGCTTACGGGACGACTACAGAGCGCTGGGTCAACAACGATGTGTTGATTTTTGAACGCAAATTCGGCAGCAGCACCGCTTTGGTTGCGATCAATCGGAGCGCATCCGCCTCTTATCCGATTTCGGGTCTGTTGAGTTCGCTGCCGGCGGGCACTTATTCGGATGAACTGAACGGACTCTTAAACGGCAACTCCATTACCGTAGGCAGCGGCGGCGCCGTCACCAACTTTACGCTGGCGGCCGGCGGCACGGCGGTATGGCAGTACACAGCGCCGGAAACGTCGCCGGCGATCGGCAATGTGGGTCCCACCATGGGCCAGCCGGGGAATATAGTGACGATTGACGGCCGCGGCTTTGGCGGCACGGCGGGCACGGTTTATTTCGGGACGACGGTGGTGACCGGCTCCGGCATCGTAAGCTGGGAGGACACGCAGATTAAGGCGGTCATACCGAAGGCTGCGGCGGGCAAAACGGGCGTATCGGTCAAAACGTCGTCCGGCACCGCCAGCAATACATTCAAAAGCTTCAATGTACTGACGGGGGATCAGGTCACGGTGCGTTTCCTGGTCAATCAAGCCAGTACCAATTACGGAACAAATGTTTATCTTGTCGGCAACGTCGCCGAGCTCGGCTCCTGGGACCCGAACAAAGCGATCGGGCCGATGTACAATCAGGTGATCGCCAAGTACCCGTCCTGGTATTACGATGTCAGCGTGCCGGCGGGGACAAAGCTGGAATTTAAATTTATTAAAAAGGGCGGCGGTACGGTGACTTGGGAAGGCGGGGGCAACCATACGTACACGACGCCGGCCAGCGGTGTAGGGACGGTGACGGTGGACTGGCAAAATTAAGCGGCTAAGCGGCCGGCCCGAACGAGAGGCATCCGGCAAAAAACTGCGGCGGCCGGCAGTTCAAGTTGACGTGCAAACGTCCCGGGGAGGATTGTGAAATACAGGTGCGGGATTTCTGCTGCCGGAGGGCAAGCGGAGATCCCGTGTTTTCTTTGTATGCGCTTAAATTTCCAGCTTTTGTGAAGAACAAAAAAACGATATAATTGTTGATGGGGTTATAAATGATTGTCTACTTTGAAGAGGGTCCATTACGATGAAAGTGACGATTAACGACATTGCCAAGGCTGCGAATGTGGCCAAATCAACGGTGTCGAAAGTGCTGAACGACGCGCCGAGCATTTCGGAAGCGACCAAGGCCAAGGTTAGGGCCGTCATGCGCGAGATGAATTATGAACCAAGCAGCTTGGCCACGCGGTTAGCGAAACAAAAAGGCTATAATGTCGGACTGGTTATCGATCTGTCGCGCAAAAGCGATTTTTTGAACGCTTCCTTCTACGATATTATCGGCGGCGTGGAGAGCGTCATCGGGCCGCTTGACTACGAACTGACGATCGGCAATATCGAACATGTCGGAAGGGAGCGGTTTGTCAGCCGTTTTGTGCTGGGGCGCAAAGTGGACGGGTTGATTATGGATAATTCCATCCTGACTCTGGAACTGGCCCGGGAGCTGAACGAGTTGAACTTTCCTTATATTTCGATCGGCGAAATCCCCGGGGTGGCCCCGCTGTGCTGGGTCGATATCAATAACCGCCGCGGGGCCGCAATGCTGGCCAGCCATTTGTTTGCCCGGGGATACCGCAATCCCGCCTTTATTGGCGGGGAGCGGGGCGATCCGATGTTTGAAGCGAGGGTGGCGGGGTTCCGCGACGCGCTTGCCGCGGCGGAGAGCGCAAGAGACTGGGCGAACGAACCCGGATTCAAGCCGCAAGAACGGGCGGCCGCGGCCGGAGCCCTGCGGGAACAAGAGATCAAAGCGGCAGCCCGGCAAAAGGAAAAGGCGGCGGAAGCAGGCCCTTTCATGGCGTCCGGCACTGTGCTGCCCGGCTATGCCAACGAAGCCAACGGGCGCAGGCTGATGCGCGAACTGCTTGCTCTGCCAAGCGTTCCCGACGCGATCATCTGCATGAGCAATTTGGTCGCTTTCGGGGCCTTGGAGGAGCTGCGCGAGCAAGGGGTGTCCATCCCGGACGAGATGGGCGTCGCCACTTTTGACAACAGGCCGCTCGCCCCCTTCACCACTCCGCCGCTTACCTGCCTGGACATGGATACTTTTGCGCTGGGAGCCGCGGCCGGCGAAATGCTGATGGCGCAGATCAACGGGTTGGAGACAGCGCCGTCCGGCAGGCACCGGTGGGTGGAACCCGAACTTGTAGTACGGCGCTCCACGGAAAAGAAAGCGACTTGATCTGTACGCAGGTTGACAGCATGTAATTAGGCGGATTATAATTTTTAATTAATCTCAAAACGGACTATTCCGATATACTATTTGAAACCAGTTTGGCAAGAGTGAGGCAGATCGCAGGTAGTGGGGTGGACAAAAGAGTTGCTCTTTGGGCTGGTTCTTTTGTGTTTTAGCGCGGCAATGTGGTAGGTGCAAGGACGTTAGCGTCTCATGATTGAAGGGGTCACGCCCGGCTATACTATTCGGAAGGCGAGCCGCGGCGGCCGGGAGGGACAATCCCGGCCCATTATTCATTTTGGGCGGCTTTGCTTTTCCGGCCGAAAGCTTCCGGCTGGCCCATTGTTATTAATTGCAAAAGGAGATGTGCATATGACTACGATATCGAACTTCTTCAAGGAAGAAGCTGCATCGCTTCAGCCGAAGCTTGTCGAAATGCGTCAGGAGCTGCACCGGCATCCCGAGCTTTCTAATGAAGAATACGAGACGACGAAGCGGATTCGCTCCTGGCTTACGGAACTGGGCATTCATCAGCTCGATTTGAATTTGCCGACCGGCGTGCTGGCCGAGGTGAAGGGGGCGCATCCGGGACCGACGATTATGCTGCGGGCCGATATCGACGCGCTGCCGGTCAAGGAGGAAACGGGACTGCCGTTCGCTTCGACCGTTACCGGGAAAATGCACGCCTGCGGCCACGATTTTCATACGGCTTCGATGATCGGAGCGGCGGCGCTGCTCAAGGAGCGGGCCGGCGAGCTGCATGGCACGGTGCGCATTTTGTTCCAACCGGCGGAAGAACTGGCGGTCGGCGCCCGCGCGGTAATCGAAGCGGGGGCTTTGGAGGGCGTGACGGCGATTTTCGGCATGCACAACAAACCGGATCTGCCCGTCGGCACGGTTGGGATTCGGACCGGCCCGTTGATGGCGTCGGTGGATCGCTTTGAAATCGAAGTCAAAGGCAAGGGAGGCCATGCGGGGATGCCGGAAGCGGCGATCGATCCGGTGGTGGTCAGCAGCGCCATTGTGGGCGCGCTTCAAACCTTGGTGAGCCGCAATGCCTCTCCGAAGCATTCCGCCGTGGTCAGCGTATGTAAGCTGCAAGCCGGATCGACCTGGAACGTGATCCCGGACACGGGAGTACTTGAAGGTACAGTGAGAACGTTTGAGCCGGAAGCGCGTATAAGAATTCCCGACCAGATGAAACGGGTCGTCGAAGGCGTGGCCGCCGGATATGGGGCCGAGGCGGTACTGAACTGGATGGGAATGCTGCCCGCGGTAAATAATGAGGCTAACATGGCGGAAATCATGCGTGCGGCGGCGGAAGCGCAGGGGCTCCAAGTAGTGGAAGCGGAGCCGACGATGGGCGGCGAGGACTTCGCCCTGTACCAGGAGCATGTGCCGGGTTGTTTTATATGGATGGGGACCGGCGGGACGGAACAATGGCACCATCCGAAGTTTACTTTGAAGGAAGAAGCGCTGGGGATTAGCGCGGCCTTGTTCGCGGAAACGGCCGTACAGGCGCTGAAGGCGCTTGGATGAGTACGGGGAGGACGCTTACCCGGCAGCTAGCGGAGCGGATCGCAGGCTCCGAACCGCTGAAGGATACGCGGGCCGTGGAGGCCGCCCGCGCCGGAGTGCTGGACTGGCTGGCGTCGACGCTGGCCGCTAGAGACGATGCGGGAGCGGCTGGCATCATCGCGGCGCTTGGGATCGGTGCGGGCGGTACGGCAGGCAACGGCCGCTCGTCCGTGCCCGGAAGGCCGGAACGGCTTGCGGCGCTTGATGCCGCGCTGGTTAATGGCTATTTAAGCCATGCGCTCGATTACGACGATGTCCACGAAAGCGTCCGGGGCCACCCGAGCGCCGTGATTTTGTCCGCGCTGCTGGCGGAAGCGGAGGAGCGGGGCGCGGCCGGCGCCGATTTCCTGGCGGCCTACATCGTCGGCGTTGAGGCGATGTGCAGGCTCGGGCTGGCGCTTGGTCCCAAGCCCTACGGGGCCGGCTGGCACAGCACCGCCATTCTCGGCGCGCTGGGGGCCGCCGCTGCGTGCGCCCGGCTTATAGGGCTTGACGCCGCCACGACGGCCCAAGCGCTTGGACTTGCGGCCACGCAAGCCGGCGGGCTAAGAGTGCATTTCGGCACACAGGTCAAGCCGCTGCACGCGGGTTTGGCCGCCCGCTCGGGCTTGCTGGCGGCGCGGCTTGCGGAGGCGGGAATCGCCGGGGCGGAGGAGCCGCTGGAGGGGCCGCTCGGCTTCTTTGCGGCCCTCGGCGGGGGCGCGGCGAAGCCGGAAAAGACGACGGAAGGCTGGGGCGAGCCGTGGCAAATCGCCGAACCCGGTCTATGGTTCAAACGGTATCCGTGCTGCTCGGCGTCTCATCATGCCGCGGATGCCGCGCTGGCGATCCGGGCCGCCCGCAGGGCGGCGGACATCACGGCCATCGACCGGGTGACCGTCACTTTTCCGCCCGGGGGAGATGCGGCCCTCATCGTCCGCGAACCGAAAACGGGCGTGGAGGGGCGCTTCAGCGTCGAATACGTGATTGCGGCGGCGCTGGCGGACGGGGAGCTTGGCATCGGCACGTTTGCCGACGAGCCGATCCGCCCCGATTTGCTGGGGCTGGCCGCCAAGGTAGAGCGGCGTTACGATGCCGCTGTTGTTCCTGCGCCAAACGCGATGCCCAAGGGGCGGTTTACGATCGTCAGCGTCGCGTACGCCGATGGATCGACGTATACGGAGCGGGTAGATTGCCCGCGTGGTGCGCCCGGGCGGCCGCTGACTGCGGAGGAGCGAATGGACAAGTATGCGGACGCCGCGCGCGGCCTTTCCGCCGCTTGGCAGGAGCTGCCCGGCAAGGTCGGGCGGCTGGAGGAGCTGACCGATATGCACGTATTGATTCCCAACACCTAGTAGACGATTCTGGAAATAACGTTAGCATAATGGTAAATGAAGACTTGAGAAAACGGCAAAATGAGTCTATTGAAGATCTCGGGTGACAACATAAAGGAAAAAAAGGGCGCTATTTCAGCGCTATCCCCCATGTTGAGTGAAATAGAAGAATTTTATGGCGCTATTTTCACGATTTAGTGGCGAAAGGCCGCCTTTCGACCTGTTCATCGAAAAATAAGACCCTAAAGTTCCCCTATGGTGATGAATAGGCTCAAATTCGAAAAATAATACCCTAAAGTTCCTCTATTTTTATGGGGGACGATACTGAGCACAAGACTAATATAGAACAAAGTGATTCATGGCCCCTGTCCGCAGATAAACCATATTATTTCCGGATCATTCTACTAGATGTAGTTCAAAAAGCCATTGAAAAAACGCACTTCGAAAGCATACGCTTCGGTGCTGAAAAGCCGACTTTTTGAATTCGCATTTTGAGCACACACTTTTGAACTCGCTTTTTGAACTTGCACACATAGGAGGTACACATCATGCCGTCACATGTTATCGATATGATTATGCTGCAAAACAATTTTGGAACCGCGGAAATGCGCCAGGTCTGGTCGGACGAGAACCGGCTGCAGAAGCACCTGGACGTGGAAGCGGCTCTGGCGCTTGCGGAAGCGAAACTTGCGCTCATCCCGGCCGAATCGGCGGCCGTCATTGCCGACAAGGCGAAGGTAGAGCTTATGAATATAGAGGAAATCGCGCAGGAAGTTCTGAAGGTTAAGCATTCGCTGATGCCGACGCTGAAGGCGCTGCAAAACCTGTGCGGCCCGGAGCACGGGGAATGGATTCACTATGGCGCGACCACGCAGGACATCGTCGACACCGGGATGATGCTGCAGCTTAAGGAAGCCCACCGGATTATCGTCCGCGATCTGCGCGCGGTCGCCCGCGAGCTGGCGCGGCTGGCGCGCAAGCATCGGGAAACTCCGATGGCAGGGCGTTCCCACGGCATGCAGGGCCTGCCGACCACGTTCGGCTTTAAAATCGCCGTGCTGCTGGACGAGACGGTCCGCCATCTGGACCGGCTTCGCGAAGCGGAAGCCCGGGTATTCACCGGCGTGATGGGCGGCGGTGTTGGCACTTACGCCTCCTTCGGTCCGCACGGGCCGGAGGTGGAGCGGCTGACAATGGAGCGGCTTGGCCTGCAAGCGCCGAATATTAGCTGGCACTCGTCCCGGGACCGTTCGGCGGAATACGCCGGCCTGCTCGGCATGATCAGCGGCACGCTCGGAAAAATGGGCAACGAATTTTACAATTTGATGCGCACCGAGATAGACGAGGTGGAAGAACCGTTTACATCCGGCAAAATCGGCTCCTCGACGATGCCGCATAAACGGAACCCGGCAGCGCTGGAAGGGATCGCGAGTCTCACCAAACCGATCCGCTACAATGCCGCGCTCGTGCAGGAGTCGATGATCGTCGAGCATGAGCGGGACGCGATGTCCTGGCGCGGGGAATGGATCGCGCTGCCGGAAAGCTGCATTTATTTAGCGGCCCAGCTGGCGTCCACGAAAGCGGTTCTGGCCGGACTGGTCGTCAAGCCCGACCATATGCTGCGCAATTTGAACAAACTCGGTGGACTGCTGCTTTCCGAGCGCGTTATGTTTGCGCTGGCGAAGCCGATGGGCAAACAGACCGCGCATGAGGTCGTTTATGAGCTGTGTATGAAGAGCGTCGAGGAGGACATTCCTTTCCGCGATATTTTGATGGCTGACACTCGCATCCGGCAAGCGGTCGCCGTGGAAGAGCTGGAGCGGTTGATGGACCCATCTACGTATTTGGGTTCGGCTCCGCAAACGGTAGACCGGGTGTTGGCCGCCGCCGAGGCGAGCGGCTGGCTGCAGGAGGAACAAGCATAAGCGCAGAAACTGCGGCGCAGACTACATTAAACGTTTCCCGATAGAACCCGTTAGCCTGGCACCTGTGGCCGGGCGGCGTTCATCGGCATTGAACGGCAGGAGGACGGAAAACGACATGACTAATTTTCGTATGGCAACCTTGAACGACGCGCCTGCTTTGCTCGATTTATCGCTGCGCGCTTATGAACCGATCCGCCAGCTCGGCATTAACTTTGCCGCCGCCACGGCCGACCTCGCCCTGGTGGAAAAAAATATCCGGGAAAACCTCTGTTTCGTGATGGAGGAGGACGGAAAAATCGTGTCCACGATTTCGGCCAGAATGCCGTGGGGACCGTCGCCGGGACCGTTCGGGGTGCCGCACCTGTGGTGGTTTGCCAGCGAACCGGATGCAGGGCGGAAAGGGATCGGCCGGGAGATGATCTCCTGGTGCGAGGAAACGATCGTTCGCGATACTTTGAAATCTCCGGCCGTTTCGCTGGGCACGGCAGACAAGCATCCTTGGTTGATCGACATGTACAAGCGGCGCGGGTACGAAATTGAAGGCTCCGCGGATCTGGGAAAAGGCCATATTACGATTTACATGAAAAAAATCCTCATTCCGGGTATGCTAAAGCAAGACGGCGAAAAACGACATTAAGTTGACTAGTCTGATAGGAATATATATAATGAAACTCATTAAATTGTCGAATTTGTCGATATAAGTGAATAACATCATGAATGAGGGGGAAAACACAAAAATGAAGAAAAAATATCTATTTACCTTAATCTCTATACTTTTAATCGGCTTGCTCGCTACCGCTTGCTCCGGTTCAAATTCCGGGGCGACAGACGGGAAGAAGGTGCTTCGCGTCGGGGCGACAGGACAATCTTTTCCCAACAGCTATAAAGAAGGGGACAAGCTGGTTGGCTTCGATGTGGAAGTCATTGAAAAAGTTGCCGCCAATCTCGGTTACACCGTCGAGTGGACCAATTCGGATTTCAGCGGTTTAACGGGACAACTGGAGACGGGCAAAATCGACACCATCGCCAACGCCGTTGCGGTGACGGACGAGCGGAAGGCCAAATACGATTTCACGACTCCGTATTCCTACGCCGGGGTGACGATTGTTACGCATAAAGACAACACGAATATCAACACGTTGGACGACCTGAAGGGCAAAACTGTAGCCGGTGTATTCGGTTCGCAAAACGTGAAAAACCTGGAGAAGTTCGATACGAAAGGCGAGATCAAAGTCCGGACGTACGAAACTCGCGACGGCGCGCAAAACGATGTGCTGAACAAGCGTGTGGACGGTTACGTGAATTCCAAGGCGTCCCTGCTGGCGGAAATCAAAAAGCAGGACTTGCCATTGAAGTTCGTCGGTGAACCGTTCCATTATGAAGATGTTGCGTTCCCGTTTGTCAAGAATGAAAAAAATGCCGCTTTGATCGAGCAAATCAACACCGAGATTCAAAAATTGAGAGACGACGGTACGCTAAAACAGATTTCTGATAAATACTTCGGAGAAGATATTACGGTAAAACCGGAGTAATGGCTCTGGTGACTGGAGAGCAGGCGATTCGATATGAATTTTGATCCTTCTTATATTCTAGTGGCGATGGCGGGTGCGATGAAGTACATCCCGATTGCCTTGCTTATGGCCGTTGTAGCGATGGTTATCGCCGTGGTGGTCGGGCTAGTGCTGGCTTTCCTGCGGAACAGCTCCAACCGGGGGCTAAGGGGGCTGGCCAGCGTATATATTTCGTTTTTTCGCTCCATCCCGATGCTGGTACAGTTGTTCCTGATCTACTACGGATTGCCGCAGTTGTTTCCCTTTTTTACGAAAATGGATGCGGTCACCGCAGCGATTATCGGGCTCGGGATCAAGCAGGCCGCTTTCCTTGCGGAAATCTTTCGCGCCGCGCTTCTGTCGGTGGACAAAGGGCAGATGGAGGCTTGTTTAACCGGAGGAATGACGAAGGCGCAGGCGTACTGGCGCATCATCTTGCCCCAGGCGGCGCGCAATGCCCTTCCGGGTACAGGCAACGTTTTTATCTCGCTGCTCAAAGAAACCTCGCTTGCCTTCACTTTGGGGGTTGTGGAAATCTTTGCGGAAGCGAAAATGCAAGCGGCGGAATCGTTCCGGTTCTTTGAGGCTTACTTGGCCGTGGCCTTGATTTACTGGGCGATGATTATCGTGTACACTTATTTGCAGCAGCTGCTGGAAAAATACTTGGAGCGTCCATACCGGACGTAAAGGTTGAATGGGATATGATTAGAGTCACGAATTTAACCAAAAGCTTTAAAGGCCTGGAGGTCCTTAAAGGCATCGATCTTGAACTCAAAGACGGGGAAGTACTCTCGATTATCGGCCCTTCCGGGTCGGGGAAATCGACGCTGATCCGCTGTTTGAACTTTCTGGAGAAGCCGGACACCGGGATCATTGAAATCGGAAACGCCAAGCTGGACGCGGAAAACTGCACGCGTAAGGAAATTCAGCAGTTGCGTTCGCAAACCGCCATGGTCTTCCAAAACTATAATTTGTACAAAAATAAAACGGCATTGCAAAATGTGACGGAATCTTTGATCGTTGTGAAAAAAATGCCGAAAAAGGATGCGGACGAGCTTGGCATGCAGCTGCTGAAGCAAGTCGGGCTGGACCACAAGAAGGACAACTATCCCGCGACGCTGTCGGGCGGCCAGCAGCAGCGCGTCAGCATCGCTCGTGCGCTGGCCATGCGCCCGCACGCCATTTTGTTCGACGAACCGACCTCATCGCTCGATCCGGAGCTGGTAGCCGAAGTGCTGCAGGTTATCAAATCGATCGCGGAGTTGGATACGACCATGATCATCGTGACGCACGAAATGGCATTTGCCCGCGAGGTATCGGACCAAGTCGTGTTTGTTGCTGACGGCAACATCGTTGAACAGGGCCCGCCCGATCAATTTTTCAACCATCCGCAGAAAGATCGGACGAAGCAGTTTCTTAAAAACTTTTCAAATGGATAGAACAGGTTGATTTAACTGGAGACCGGATCCCGGAGGGGGGGCGGTTTCTTTTTTTGACAGAAATCCTTTTCCGTTAGAGGTCGTGCTTCTTTCAACATCTGGCTCGATGTCATATAGGGGGAAATCTCTAAAAAATCCGTCAGACGAGTTTTGGGTTGCGTTAAACGGTGATTTTCTTTTATTGAAAAATATGAGTAAAGTCTTGCTGGTGAGTTTTTTCTGTTGTGAAGCCCACTAACCTATATGGTCAGTGGGCTTAATTGTAAGAAAAAGGAGAGGTATTTTATTAGGGATGTATATTATCTACCAAAGGTAATATTGTAGCCAGCACTAGTAATAGCATATCTATTAATACTGTCGCTACCAAGGGTAAATCCAAAAAACTTAAGATTTACATTAAAGGCCTCTTTGGATGTCGTCTTAAATACTACAGTTCCAGTAGTTGTCATCTTGTTAGTCGGGAATTTATTAGTTGATCCCGTAGGAACAGTAGTGGCGTGTGGAGATTCTAACTCGAAATTCCCGGTTCCTGGAACAGGAGACCAGTAAGTATCCTCTACAGAATTAATTTGTCCAAAAGATCCGTCCTGCCAGCATGTATAAACTGTGTAAAGATTCGCGCCTGCAAAATGTAGCCCATTATAACCTTGATCATAATATGTTCTGTATGTAGTTCTTGTAGTGTATGTGCCGGTTCCAAGGGGAGTTACTTCACCATGTAATTTATTTGGGGCCTCTTTGTATTCAACAATTTCCCCGTAAGCCGAAACAGTTTTTCCCGACGACTTTTCTACAACTGTCACTTTAACACTATTTTCACTTTCTTCCCTCAGAAAATTGTATAAGTCTGGACTGTAGGGAGTTTCAACTGTAAGGCCATCTAATTTTAATTTGTAAACAGATTTTTCTGTCCTTTCAACATCAGTAGCTGAATTGTTAACACTTTGTGCCGATACTCCTGTTAGAGAACTCATAAGAAGAATAACAGCAAAGCTTAGTGAAAAAAATAACTTATGATTCCGCATAAAAACATACCTTACATATTTTAGTGTAATTACCATTATAATATAACATATAATCCTTATTATTGTAAATGAGAAACTTTTATGCTATTCTTGTAAACATACAATAAGGAAGAAAAGAGTTGATAAATTGGATAATTCTGAAGGGGATTATAAGCAACAATTAATCAATGTAGCCAATCAAGTAAGTAGTGTCGGTTCATCGGTTAGTAGTGGGTCCTATCAAATATCAAATAGTATTAAAGAATTAGAGTCTAGTCTTGGGGTTACCAACCTTCTATTGTTTATTTTAATAATATCTATTGGGTTGAATACTTTTATGAAATGGAAGAGCACTAAAAAGAATTGAAAATTTGAAATCAAGCTAGCAACGTTAGGCTTAGTTTGTCAAATCCCTCGTAGGTAATGGTATCGGTTGATACGTAAGCGGATAGTAAGCGATTAAACAACTGGTCTTCAAAATATCGGCGATGGATACGAAAGAACAACGCTCGATGTCTTTGACATTTCGGGTTACAACGGTTAGCTTGTGGGTAATTGCCGTAGCAGCAGTAAGGCTATACATAACAGGTAACGTTGTTCCGTTTTTTTCTGAATTTCCTTGGATTTTACCTCACGTTAAGAGTACATCTAAGTCGAGGGGAAGAATTCGTCCTTCAAATCGTTTGGTTAAATCCTGATCGACCCAGGCTTGAAGCCGCTCGCTCCAAGCTTTATCGCTTAATTCATTGATTCCTTTTTGTAATTCTCCAAATGCTACTACACTCAAAAATAAACTTTCCTTGTTATGCTCACGAATCAAATGCATTACGTCTATGCTCATGAGTAAATTTAATGAAATTTCATTGAAAGAACACATTGTATGATCTTTCAGGCAAGCCCATATGAGGAAAAATGTACAAGCTGGATAGGCGGAAGAGCGCCCTTATTCTTTGATAATAAGATTGATTATGGAAAAACAACATTTATCCGAATTGTTCAATACAAGTATTGATCATCCCATGACCTCAGAAAGCACTAGAGATATCTTCACTCACTCTGAGCTCATAAAACATTCAATTAGTGGAGGGGAGATAATTGCTGATAAGAAATCAATGGAACAATCCTTTTTGATTAAAATCGGAGGGACTTCGAAGCTAATTCAAGATGAGGACTATTATTTTACTAAGTTAACAGAAGATTCATTTGAATTTATGCTCCAAGTAGATGAAGATGGTTACACAATGGACTTAGTTGAGGGAAATTTGCCTTTTAATTTTGGAGCAATATATGTATTCGCTAACATATTAAACAAGGAGATACGAAATCCCGTTGCGGAATTTTGGCAGTTCTCATAAGGGGGGAGCTGATTTAAAATCAAGCTTTAGAAATAGGTACTCCCCCCCTCATCACAAAAGAGGTCTCGAAGTTTCCATGTAAGATTGTGGGAGTATTATCTTTTATTTAGTTCGTCTTATATAGCTTGCTTGTTTTCTTCAGTTTCGCCACCTGCTCTTCGGATAACCCCGTAACTTTAGCCACCAGCGATGTTTCCATTCCACTCGCGAAGCATATTGAGCGCTGTCTTTTCTATCCCTTGCTCGATTCCTTTCTCCAAACCTTTCTCCAAACCTTTCTCGTACCCCAAACGAATCCATGCGGGCATCAGTTCCATAAGGGACTCACCTTCCTCCGGGTATTGTTCTTTCAACTCTTCCAGCAACCGCTTGTCTTGCTCGGGATCGGCATTGAAATACTGATCGGCCACCGACATGATCAGGGCCATTCGCGCATCATCCAACTTTCCTTGCAGCCTTAAAATCATCCGTAAATACGCCAGGCGTATTTCTCGATCTTCTCCCTTAGTATAGCCCATTTTTGCCAGCAGCGTATTTTTCTCCTCTTTAGCCTCGTCTCCTGTAAAAACAGCGATGGGAATATCATAACCCAATCATGCACATTTTTGCCTTATTGCTCCATAATGCAGCTGGCCGTATTATAAAATTAGTGTATTTTATTGTTCCGGTTTATTTAGTGAAGGAGGGGCTTGCTTGAAATCCGTGGCTACGATTCGCACGCATTTGGAAGAGTATTTGAAAAGCAACCGGATGACGCTGAATCAGTTTTCCGAGAAGACGGGAATTAACTCAGGGACGTTAAGCGGGATTATCAACGGTCATCGCCCCATTGCCATGCAGCAGTTGGACCGGATCACGGCGGGGATGGGATTGCCCGAAGGTTTTTTCTATGAGGCGTATATTGAGGAATGCTTTTTTCATGCTGCGCCGGATTGGCGCAGGTTGGGCCCCTTTTTGAGGCGATGCGCCGAGTTGAACAAGCTGGAATGTATTGAGCGAATGGTTCGGTTATTGATGGACAACCTCTCCTATATTCCGCTGCTTTTTGATTTGGCCGAACAGTTTTTTCATGAAGGCAAGCGGGAGGCGGCCGTACTATTATACGAAGCGGTCTCGGAGGGTGAACGGATGCAGCACTCCGAGCGGTTGGCGCTCTGCCGGTATCGTTTATTTACACTGGGTTTGTCCAAGGACCAAAACAAGAACTTATTGCTGGCCGCCCAATTTGAACCTTATGTGGACCGGCTGGATGAACCTTATCAGTTGGATGGGTTAAATGATTTACTCAATGTGTTTCTTTCATTGCGTAGATGGAATAAGGTCAAAGAACTGGCGGAAAAATTAAAAGTAAGGGCAACTACTTATTATCGGCTGAACGGCAATAAAAAGCCGGCGGAAACCAAAAAGCAGAATATTTTTTATGTTTTATATGCCTATTTAGAATTAGGTGACGCACTTTTCAATTTAGAAGACTATGAAAATGCGTTGCAGTATGTTTCCCTGTATACGGACTGCGATTGGGTGAAAAATCCAAATGAAGATGAGATGGTCGTGATTCACCAGTTTCAGGAGTGTGCTGAGGGCAATCGTTATCTGTATCAATTAATGTCCGGGAAAGTGGAGGTTTTGCCGGAGTACGAGAGGTATATTTCTACCCGGGAAAACGAAGTTTTTACCGCTCTATGCGAAATTGTTATTGCGGCTAACCGGTATAGTTTTAATATCGATTTTATACTTGAGAAGTACAAGTCTTATTTGAACTACCGAGAGCAACGTAACCGCATCGGAAAGATTAGCGAACAGTGTACTAACGACCAGTACCTAAATTTAATAACGGGTTTGGGGGAATATTATTTAAGGAAAAGTGACTTAGGGCGGGGATTTAGGTTTGTTTTAGATAGTTTGGCGTACGCTATTGACACCCGCAGCGGACACGGAATGCTGAAAAGTGTGGAATTGTTTGGGCAATATCGAAGTTATGCCTCTGATGAAGTGAACCGGGAGTACAAACGGTTATATGAGAAAATGAATTTTACGGAAATCAGCGTATAGGAATCAGTTTACCTTGATTGGTCTCGCACCTGTCGAGGTTTTCTTGTTTTAAAAAAAGTGAAATGTGTAACATTTTTTTCCTTATTTCTTATTGACCAATGTTATATTAGCCTATACTATTAGTCATATATGGTTGTTTATTCCATTATTGTGTAAAAGGAGGTGTTCGCTTGAAAGCGGCAACGACGATTCGCTCCCAGTTGGAGGCTTATTTAAAAAACAAGAGTATCACGCTCAATCAATTCTCCGAACTTACGCAGATCAATTCCGGAACGTTAAGCGGCATTATCAATGGGCATCGGCCCATTGCCATGCAGCAGCTTGACCGGATTACGGCAGGGATGGGACTGCCCGAAGGACATTTTTATGAGTTGTATATTGATGAATGCTTTTTTCAGGCCGCGCCGGACTGGCGCAGGTTGGGACCATTTCTGCAGCGGTGCGCCGAGCTGAATAAGCTCGACTGTATTGAGCAATCGGTTCGGTTAATGATGGATAACCTTGCTTACATACCGTTGTTGTTTAACTTGGCCGAGCAGTTTTTTCACGAGAACAAATGGAAAGCGGCTGCCATACTTTATGAATCAATCGCGGAAAGTGAGCAGAAGCAGCATTCCGAGCGGCTGGCGCTTTGCCAATACCGGTTGTTTACGTTGGGGTTGTCCAAGGATCAGAATCGAAATTTGTTGCTGGCTTTGCAATTTGAACATTTTGTGGATCGGCTCGACGAACCTTATCAACTGGATGCAATTAAAGATTTGATCAATGTGTTTGCCACGGTCAACCGGCGGGATAAGGTTAAAGAACTGGCCGAAAAACTAAAGGTAATGGCAACTATTCACTATGAGTTAAACGGTAACAAAAAGCCGAAGGAAACGAAAAAACCGATTATTTTTTATATCATGTACTCTTATTTGGAATTAGGAGATACATATTTTCATTTAAAAGATTATGAGAATGCCTTACATTATGTCTCCTTGTATACGGATTGTAGTTGGGTGAAGGAACCGAATGAAGACGAACTGGTCGTGATTCACCAGTTTCAGGAATGTGCTGAGGGGAATCGTTACCTGTATCAATTAATGTCCGGCAAAGTAGAAATTCTTCCTGAATATTTAAAGTATATTTCCACAAGAGAAAACGAAGTATTCGTTGCCTTAAGTGAGATCGTAACTGCGGCAAACAAGTTCGATATGAATATTGATTTCGTGCTTGAACAATATGGGTCTCATTTAAAGTATAGCGAACAACATAATCGTCTTGGAAAGATCATGGAGCAAGTTACAGATGATTGCTACCTAAATTTATTAGCAGGTTTAGGCGAGTACTATTTAAAGAAAGGCGATTTTCAACAAGGGTTGGCGTATGTTCTCGATTGTTTTGCATTCGCTATTGAAATTCGCAGCGGTTACGGTATTCTTAAATGTATAGGCTTCTTTGAACAACACCGGAATTTTGCAAATGAAGCAGCGAACCAAAGGTATAAAAATTTAATCGGCGAGGTGCAAAAACTTAATGAGAAGAAAATTGGCTTTATGGGTAGCTTTATGTAGCTTGGTGGCGGTTACAATTCTTCCAGGTTCAAATCTAATTTCTATTGAAAAACAGCCAACTCCTGTATTGACTATAAATGGTCACGGGCACGGAATGTAATTACATAACCTAAAAAGCGTTCCTGGATTATTGATCCAGGGGACGCTTTTTTTAATCCTATGGAAGCTGAACCAATTGTAATCGCAAAAAGAACTCCAACTTGGCTTATTCAACTGCAAAAGTGCATTCCACCTTCTTTAAAAATCGGCTTTTGCATTTCGTGGATTGCTAAAAAATTCCGGATCGATGCTCTCTCACTCCCTCCTCCCTCTGTAAGAAAGTTCCACTGCTGACAAAATAGCCACACCCTGGGGTTTAACATCATACATTAGAATGATGGCGGTAGGAGGAAAATCGTTGATGGAAAGCCCCGAAAAATTAAAAATAAGGATTGAATTAGCCCGAAAGAGGCTTGTCCAATTAGAGATGATCTACGGGCTTGGTCACGCTCTGGTCCTGAAACAATCCGTGCGGTTGGACGAGCTCATTAATCAATATAACAGGTTCGGCAATTTGATGTCGGTAAAGAAAAAAGCCGATGTATAAACATAATCGAATCGACTCTGGACGCATCGAGTTGAAATCGGTAAAAGAAAGTTAAACTTTACTGATAGGGTTATCCGTTAGGACACGGCCACAGGGTGCAAGCATCCGCATTCCGGCCGTTTCGCTTGGATTCGTAAAGGGCGGTGTCGGCATCCCGGAGCAGCGACTCGAGCGTATCGTGAGCCCCTGCGTATTGGGCGGCGCCGAAGCTTGCAGTAATTGGGATGAACTCGCCAGCAGTGCCATTACCCAACGGCTCTCCCTCCAAAGCAGTTCGGAGCCTTTCCGCGACTTCCCCGGCTTCCCGGATGGAAGCTCCCGGCAGGCCGATGACAAATTCCTCGCCGCCATACCTGGCAAACAAGGCCCCCGACCGAAAAGTAGTCCTGTACACTGCGGTGATATGCCTTAGGGCTTTGTCCCCGGCTTCATGGCGACAAAGCCTAATATATACGTTGATTGGGGCTCCCATTGGTTATTGTTCTCCATAACTCGGGAGCCACAGGCACCCCTATTTTACGATTTATGAGTGATCATCAAGCCTTCACGTACGGTTCCAACAGCCAATCCGGCAAATAAGCCTTGGTGTTGTTCAGCATGGTCACGAAAAGCTCCTCCGCTTGCTCCGGCGTCAAGGCGGAGAGCAGGGGATCGTTCATGAACGCCCGCAGCGCCAGCGCCCGGTCTTGATTCAGCGAGGCTTTAACCAGCGCTTCCTGGTTGTAAACGTGGCGGATGACCAGGTTGTTGATGTCGTCCGGCAGGCTGCCGGCCAATACCGGCTGCACGCTGTCCGTGCTGAATACGGCGTTGGTCTCGACGACAGCGCCCAGCGGTAGCGAAGCCACCTGGCCGCGGTTGGGCAGGTTGACGTTGGTGACCATCGGCCCGCTGGCCCCAGTTAAGCTGCGCAGCATGGCGATGCCCTCTTCGCCGCTGTTTTTCAGCGTAAACGTTTCTTCGCCGGAGACGAGGCGACGGCTGCGGTCCATCAGCTTTTTCTGGTTATCGATCCGCCAGGAGACGGAGGTTAGCCCGAACTTCCAGCGTTTGACGTGTTCGGGATCGCGCAAGTACCAGGTGTTTGGCAAGAATTCGGCGAGATGGCGGTCCCCGGCGGCGGCGATCAGGCCAAACCGCAGGAACAGATCGAAATGGATCCGGTTGGAGGAGGCGAAGCTGTTGTTGATCCAGTGGTCTTTATCGGCGTGGCCGCTGAACCCTTCCTCGGCGTATTTTACAGCAAATTCACGATAAAGCGGGAACAGGTCGGCGCCCCGGTAAGAAGCGCGGTCGAGCCAGGTGAAGTGGTTGATGCCGAGCACATTCACCTGGATGTCCTGACGCCGCACGTCTTCGATGCCCTGCATATTTTTAAGCATTTCGGCGAGCAGGGACTGTGTGCCAAACACCTCATGGCAGCAGCCAAACGCTTTGATGCCCGGAAACACTTCGTACAGCGTACGGGTCAGCACGCTCATCGGGTTGGTGTAGTTGATGACCCAGGCGCTTGGTGCGTGGTGGCGGATGGCGGCGGCGATCTCGGCGTACATCGGGATGCTGCGCAGCGCGCGGATGGCGCCACCCGGACCGACGGTGTCGCCGACGGACTGATACACGCCATATGCTTCAGGCGCATGAACATCCGACTGCATCTCGGCGAAGGTGCCGGGCAAAATCGAGATGATGATGAAATCGGCGCCTTTCAGCGCTTCCGGCAGCGTCTCTACCGCTTCGTAGCGCCAGCGGCCGACGGCCTCGGGATGCTCCTGCAGCCGGTTGCCGATTTGCTCGTTAGCTTTGGCGGCCGCCAAGTTAATATCGTACAAAGCGACGGTCCCCGAAAGCGCCGGCTCTAAAGCCAGGTCGCTCATCAACCCCCAAGCCCAGCCGCGTGAGCCGCCCCCGATATAAGCGATTTTCAAATCCATCGATTTATTCACTCCTTCGTGTCGTGTTACAATTACGATAGAGCAAAATGAGAGCGATTACAGCACGATTATTGCTGAATTGATCGGCGGATTCTACATTTTTTGCTGAAATGGACTGGGGAAGTAAATTCACCTGCGGCAGGGGGAGAACCGGGATGAATATCGAAGGACAGCTCGCGCCCATCGAGCGGCATTTCACGATCGAGGCGGCCAAGCAGCCGGGCCGGTTTACCATGGATGGGGAGCATTTTCACGATGCCTGGGAAATCTACTATTTGGTGTCCGGGGAGCGCTGTTATTTTATCAAAAATCAAACCTATCATATCCGCGGCGGCGATGTGGTGCTGATCCCGCTGGATGTGCTGCACAAAACATCGCCTTCCGGCAAGCTGTCGCAGCCCCATGAGCGGATTCTGATCAATTTTCGCACGGAGGCGTTCGCCGGTCATCTGCCGGGCAGGAAAGAGGACTTTGAGCGTTTGTTCAATGACTTTCCAGTGATGCGGTTAAGCGCGGATGAGCAAAACTTTGTGCAGCCTCTGCTCGCCCGGATGCTTGCCGAGCAGAGCGGGAGGGGGACCGGGTACGAGGATTATTGCCGGCTTCTTTTGTCACAACTGCTGCTAACCCTGGTACGCTTGGCGGAGAACCGCCCAGTTGATAATGGGGAAGCGGAGGCGGGGAAGCGGCCTTACCGGGAAGTCACCGAGGTGGCCAAGTACATCACCGCCCATTACGAAGAAAACCTCAGCCTAAGCGGGCTTGCCGGCCGATTCCACCTCAGCGCGTATTACCTCAGCCACATTTTTCCCCGGGTGACAGGGATGACGCTGGTCGCTTACATCAACCGCGTCCGAATCGAGCAGGCTTGCCGGCTGCTGCGGGAGACGGAGCTGCCGGTGACGGAGATCGCCTACCGCATCGGCTACCAAAGCGGAACACATTTCGGCCGCGTGTTCAAGAAGGCGAAAGGCGTCTCGCCGCAGGGGTATCGAAGGGAGCGGGGGATGTTGGGGGGATAGGGC
>SNQY01000156.1_pt1 | contig 37927 bp, 36 predicted proteins | sample 2580551 | NCBI WGS metagenome assembly SNQY01 (sample SAMN10953785, study PRJNA522744) | food fermentation metagenome | isolation source: 144-hour incubation of native-enriched microbial consortia from nixtamalized... | place: Mexico | collected 2017-09-24 | reverse complement strand
CACCCGCCCCCGTGAAGTCCCCCTGGTACTTTATATCCGCCGCCGCCGAATTTCCCCCCGGCATGCAGCACGGTCATGACGACTTCGAGCGTCGATTTCTGCAGCTTCTCATTCAGCGGATCACCGTGCAACACATGCTGTATAAATTCGGTGTCCACCCACACCGATTGAGACATACGTTCTGCCGTGAACTCGTCAGCACCCCCGGTGTAGATATTGCCACGGTCGCGGAGCTGGCCGGACACGCCGACAATAACATAACCAGGCGATACGCGAAACCGACAGAGGCAGAAATCATAAAGGCGGTTGATCAAGCTTTTACGTAAGCCCTGCTTGTGGTATAATGTGCTTAGAAAATACGCAAAATGAAAAATGCCGCGATGCTGGATCGCGGCAGACAAGGGCCGATGGGTAACCACGGCGAGATTTTCAACCTATCACAGCCGAAAAACCACCGGGCGGTTCTCCAAACCTATTCCCGGTGGTTTTTTTGCATTTACGTAATTTCTTCTGTCCGCCACAGAGCAAAGTCTTCAGGCCAGCAAGAATGCCAATCCCACCGGTTACTCTGTCTTTCCAATTAGACCATTATTTCTAGAAGTTGGACTCATAATACTGCATATAGTATTGCTCATTTTGAGTAATACAACATATAGGGAGTAGCGATTACTCATTATATGCACCCGATTGCTCAAAATGAGCAATCGGTAAATACGGGGGTTCTCATTGGCCGTTTGGTGACTACACCGGAGCGATCCGGCCAACAAAAAAGCACCCGAATGGTTTTCCCCATTCGAGTGCTTCATCACTTGTATCAGCATTTGCCGTTCCTCACAAGATTTCAAAAAGTCCCAAGAACGGCGGCCCGCATATTCAACAAAATATGAACTATTTTTTTTCAAAAAAATATTCTATTAACAACAAAACAAATGCAACCAACGAAACTGCTAATGAAAAATAGAACGGAAGTAGTAAATGATTATCACTGATAAGTGTCCATAGTTTCCCATAGCTTTCACGCCATACTGTTAAGTCTTTGGAGTATTTAAATCCATACCCTAATATAGTCAAACATACAATAACCCCACAATACAGTAAAGCGATACTAATAATTGTTCTCTTCATTTTTTAGTTTTATCGTTTTATCTGTTCAAAATACAGTCCAACTGATGTATGAAGATAGTCAGTACCTCTATTATAGTCTAGTCCGTTTATTAATTCCCAGAGTTCATAACTCTTTTTTCTGTAATTTGTGTAGATTCTAAGCTCAATAGTTTCATTACTAGCAACTTTAAATGAATATTTCGTTGATTGTGTCTTCTTTTCACCAAGTGTAACTCCAAATTTTAACTCAACAACCTTTGGGAACTTCAATCCCAATTCACCAGTAAAAGCTTGGGAATCCTCTTTTGAAAAAGTTTGTTCTACACTAGCAGGACCATCAAAAATATGTGATATATAGTTATTTTTAAAGATCCAACCTGTGCCCAGATCTTTTACATTTTCTATGTGTGGTTTACTAGTTACTGCTGAAGGCTTATTATCAGACGAAGAGGGTTCTGAATTTAAAAGTACAGAATCAAACCGTATCTCTTTAATTGAATCTGGATCAGCTAAAGATTGTTCCTCAGCTACTGCATTAATTGTATCCCGGTCTGTAATTACAATTGACTGATCAGAAGCATCACTACCACTTAACTGATTAAAGTTATTAAAAAAATCTGTTAAATGGAGTTCATTTTGTGATTCATAAGTTTCTGTAACTTCATTCTGTGCTTCAGCTTTTGTTACATTAACTCCAGGAAAAACAGCTAACAAAGATACCGAAAGAACAGCAGTTCCCATTAATTTACTAACTTTCTTAAACAAATTACCCATCTCCTGTTTTAATTTTTGAAATAACCCTTAAAACCACCAGAATCCAACCTTAGCTCGGCTCCTCCTCCCTCTACTTAAAATCCGATATACACATCATTAACATAACACAAAATAACCCTAATATGGTGATTTTAGACAATACTTGTCACGATACTACATACTTCAACAGACTTTTCACAACAAGCCCATAAACATTAAAAGTATCCGGTAGCAGGGAAGCAATGATTAAGGGGAAACGTCGGCATATGCCAACTTTTCAGGCTGTCAAGAATGTGTAGCGCTGAATTTTAGTTTCCAATAAGTTATCATTCAATGCCATGGTAGCCGGAACTAAAGTCGATAAAAGAAGCACCGATCCTCCAACAGTGACTAAAGTCTTTCCTATTTTCATAAATAAACAGCCTCCCAAAAAAGTAATTTCATCACAAGGCATGTTACTCAAACTGGGTATAAAAGGAGTTCTATACTATGATTGGTTTATATACTTTCTTCTAGGATGGGAGTTTTCATTATGAGAGGGATATTTAAAACATTTCGTTTTTGGCTCGCCTTTATTTCATTAGCGATCGTCATTATAGAAATTTTCGGATTTGATGAGTATGCAATCCTCTTAGCCCTGATTAGCCCTGTAGTGTGGATATCAATTAATTTTCCAGTTTTCAATCAAATAGTGGTATTCTTCCCAATTGTCCTCACTTACGTAATCACTGTGTTTTTTTGGTTCATGGTAGGTATGGTTCTAGATCGGATAATACGAAGATTAAAATCAAAATCACACGACGAACAGTAGAATACTACCCATTAACATATCATCCATCCATACTCACCTCCTTCTACGGGCTTTTTTGAATCTATTATTACATCTCTCATTATTACCCAATTAGGAGGTGGTTGGTTATTTATTACAAAATTTTATTTATTTAGTAAGAAAACGGTCACAAATGCATCATGACAGAAAAACCACCGGAATTCACTATTGGCCCTCTTCTTCTTTCATAGCACGAAGTAGTTGGCTGACTCTCGACGGCGAAACTACGATCCTATTCGCCCATTGGGATTGATTTTCTGACGGATAGGTAGCCATCACTTCATTGAGCTTTCGGATTAATTCGCTCGTCTTCTGCCGGGGCCGCCGTGCAGCTCCTGCAACTGAATCGCTTTGATTTTCCAACACCACCGCAAATTCCTGGTTGGCCGATTGTTGACTCCCAGCTTCTTTCATAGCACGAAGTAGTTGGCCGACTCTCGACGGTGAAACGCCGATCCGTTTCGCCCACTTAGATTGATTTTCAGACGGATAGGTAGCCATCACTTCATTAAGCTTTCGGATTAATTCACTCGTCTTCTGCCGGGGCCGCCGTACAGCTCCTGCGTCGGGATCGTTTCGATTTTCCAACGCCACCGCTATTCCCATGATGGCCGTTTGTTGACTCCCAGCTTGCTGTGTAGGGAACAGTTCCCGTAAGCATGCCGCGCAAATGAAGCGTTCCCGGAAGTATATAAGCTGCTCCATCGATTGGCAGAACAGGCACTCTTGCGTCCGGTACGGGCGCATCATGATTCTTTGGGATTCATTGTCAATAAAAAACTCTATGGTATCGCCCTGGCCTATCCCAATAAATCGGCGTAATTCAATAGGGATAACGATTCTCCCAAGCTCATCAATTGGCCTGACAATCCCGATGCTTCTTATCATTCCTGATTCCCCCGCTTCCGGTAGAAAAACCACCGGAGCCTTGTGGAATCCGGTGGTTTTAGCTGATATATAAATTATAGCGACTTGCCATCTAAAAATCACTTTGTTTCGAATTAACCATAATGCCAGCCGAACGTCCCCATAAGTGGTCCTGCACTTGCTCCTACACTTACCACCAATACGAACAAAAAACTAATTGCGTACAACAGAGTATTTTTTTTCATGGCCATCCCCCATTTCCACTAATTGATGATACTCTACTTTCGATTCAGCCGACGCAACGTTTCTAAAACGTTCAAACAATCTCATACACCGAAGCATAGAGCTTTCGTCATTTATCATAGTAGATTTTTTTAGGCCATCTATCAAGAATTTAAATCCTTGTCTGTGATCCCCTTTAATTAAATAATAATCAGCTAATTCACACAGAAAACCAACGAGCTGATCGTCGGTATTTTGCTGGTTGTATATTTCGTTTTCTTCCTGTTCTAGGACGTTAGACAATACGCTTTCAAACTTAGTGAGAATATGATCGACGTTAATTTTGTATCGGTTAGCTACTATTATGATATTCCATAAACCCGTGAGTATTTCATTTTCCTTCGTTTCGAAGTAATTCACATATTCCGGAAGCAACTCTATATTGCCAGCCATTAACTTAGTCAACAAAATATTCGCTTGAGTCCATTCCTGAAACAAGTTCTTCCAGTGTAGTGTTTCTTTATCCGTCTCTTTAACCCAATTTAAATCAGCAGCTTCATCAGCAACTTGCAGAGCAGCTTCATAATCCCCTTGTTCATAATACGCATGGCCTATTAGCATATTACTAAAGGTAATATAAGAAAATAATGGTCTAGGTAGTTTCTTAACAAGGCCTTGATCCATCTTTTTCCGGGAGTGGGATAAAGAGTACTGAATTTTAGCCAGTTGCTTTAACTTTTCACCAATTTTATAGAGCTTATCCCAGCGACGCAAAGAACGATAAGCATCAGCCAAATCCTTCAATGCTACCAGTTGGTCGATTTCATCAAGCCGCTCCGCGAAAGGCTCAAACTGGATCGCTGCCTGGTAGTTTTGTTCCTGATCGGGGCCAAGTCTAGTTAAAAACAACTTGTACTGGCAATAAGCTAACCGCTCCGAATGCTGACTTTTTTCGCTTAGAGCTACACTCTCGTAAAGAATCGCTGCTGCCATCCGTTTTCCTTGCGCAATTAAATCTTCTGCTACCTCAAACAGGGGAGATGAATATAAAGGGTTATCCAGCAATAGATTTACGATTTGCTTAATGCAATCCAACTTGTCCAGCTCTGCGCACCGGTAAAAGAAAGGTTTGATTCTGCGCCAATTCGGCGCCGCTTCATTCAAATACTCCTGGATGTACTGCTCATAAAAATGCCCATCGGGTAGATTCATCACCGTAGTAATCCGGTCTAGTTGATGCACGGAAAGCACTCTCTGACTGTTTAAAATAGCACTCATCGTACCCGTATTCAATCCGGCCCGATTGGATAGTTGACTAAGATTTAACCCATTCTGTTTTGAAAATTGCTCCAGCGCTCCGAGAATCGTGGTTGTATTTTTCAAACAAACCACCTCTGATAAATTTTGGGAATATATTATAAATATAACCATCTTTTGAACAATGGTCAATACAATTTACGCAGATTGTACGAATGCTTACGCTTTTGCCTCACCAGTTGCAAAGCTTTCATCATCTGTTAAAATAAAGGGGCGAGCAACCCAGCAAAGTTTCTCGCCCCTAAGTCGATTGTTCACGCAATCGGCTTTTTTATGTTACGAATATGAAGCTGGTAATACTGATTAATGAGTTCATCAAGGATCATAGATTGATGAATCACGCGCGGATGTCCAAACTGTCCATTGTATTTTTCCGTTAATACATGCAATTTGTTTCGCTCTCGCTCAATCCTTGCCTGAATACCATCTTCATTCATTGGCGTGTACCTCCCTAGTGTAATATCCTAGGGAAATATGCCTTTTTTTGAAATTTTTTATAGGAGACAAACCTCCCCCTCTTTACTATCCGGCAAAAAGTGCTTTCAAGCCAGAGGTGATCTGGCTTTTTTTATTATACAACTAAAAATAGTTGACGCAATATTTTTCATGAAAAATTTACCGTGATTAAAAAATTTCAACTCCTCTATCATAAAAAGAAGAGACGGAATAAAAATGAGGAGCTGTAGCATTTGAGGATCAAGGAAGCAAGGGAAGCCGCAGGGTTTACCCAGGAATCACTCGTACAACACATCAACAACACCATGAAATGCACATTGCGAAACTATCAGAATATTGAGTACGGTATTGTGATTCCGAACGCCACCTTAGCGCTGTTGATCGCCCATGTGCTGCATGTGGACCCGCGAGATATCGACGAATGGAAGTTTAAAACCCCAAACACTGATTTGTAGATATGTAACGCTGGATGTGTTATACTAAGGACAAATTATGAAGGAACAACCCCTATGTCATATCTTCATCTGCATGTGGGTAAAATAAAAATAGTCGTGATGCTACCAACATCACGACTATTCCGACAAAGCTCCAGTGGGCAACCACGGCGAGATTTTCATTCAAAGAGAAGAAAAACCACCGGTCAAGGGCCCAACCTATCGCCGGTGGTTTTTCTTGTCTCTACGTGCTTTCTTCTGTTTTTTGCTGCAAAACAAAGTCTGAAGGCCAGCAAAAATGCCAACCACTTTAAGCAGCAAGTCCAGAATCTTCACGAACAAGTCAAGTGACACAGCGTCACCCCCTTTCGGGTAGTCGCCATGTCATTCCCACCGGTTTACTCCGTCTATGACTGATTATAGCAAGTTTCAGGACAAGCCGGAAGGCTTGACAATTTAAGTAACCTTCCTCGTCGTCTTCCCTCTTGCGTACCTCCATATTAAAAAAATACCGCCACCACAGTGACGGTATTTTGATCAATTTCACGCTGATTTTTACTTTTTCATCCGGCTAGATATCGAGGTTCTTCACGTATTTGGCGTGCTCGTGAATGAAATCGCGGCGCGGCTCGACGTTGTCGCCCATCAGCGTATCGAAAATCGCGTCCGCCTGAATGGCGTCGGCAATCGATACCTGCTGCATCGTCCGGCTTTCCGGATCCATCGTCGTCTCCCACAGCTGCTCCGGGTTCATCTCGCCCAAACCTTTGTAGCGCTGAACGTTGACTTTTACCCCTTCGCCGAATTCGGCGATGATTTCATCGCGTTCTTTCTCGGACTGGGCGTAGCGCACCGTTTTGTTGCGTTCGATTTTGAACAGCGGCGGCATCGCGATATAAACGTAACCGGCTTCGATGATCTTCCGCATGTAGCGGAAGAAAAACGTCAGCAGCAGCGTGCGGATATGGGCGCCGTCGACGTCGGCGTCGGTCATGATGATGATTTTATGGTAACGCGCCTTCGCAATGTCGAACTCCTCGCCGATCCCGGTGCCCAGCGCCGTGATGATCGCGCGGATTTCGGCGTTGCCGAGGATGCGGTCCAGACGCGCTTTTTCCACGTTCAAAATTTTACCGCGCAGCGGCAAAATCGCCTGAAAGTGACGATCCCGCCCCTGTTTCGCCGAGCCGCCGGCCGAGTCGCCTTCGACGATGTACAGTTCGCTGATCGAGGCGTCCTTGGAGGAGCAGTCCGCCAGCTTGCCCGGCAGGGCGCTGACTTCCAGGGCGCTCTTGCGGCGCGTCAGCTCGCGCGCTTTACGGGCCGCTTCCCGCGCCCGCGAAGCCTGCAGCGATTTCTCCAGGACGCGCCGGGATACGGCCGGGTTTTCCTCCAAAAATTCCTGTAACTTCTCCGCAAACAGCGATTCCACGATTCCCCGCACTTCGCTGTTGCCGAGCTTCGTTTTCGTTTGCCCTTCGAATTGGGGTTCGGGAATTTTTACGGAAATAATCGCCGTCAATCCTTCGCGCACGTCGTCCCCGGTCAAATTGTTGTCATTGTCCTTGATCATCCCGGCCTTGCGGGCGTAATCGTTGATGATGCGCGTCAGCGCGCTCTTAAAACCGGACTCGTGGGTGCCACCCTCGTGCGTATGAATGTTGTTGGCAAACGAATAGATATTTTCGGTATACCCTTCGTTGTATTGCAGGGCGACTTCCACCTGAATCATGTCGCGTTGACCTTCCACGTAAATCGGCTCTTCATGCAGCACTTCTTTGTTATGATTCAGGTAAATCACGTATTCCTTGATGCCGCCTTCGTAATGGAACGAATCGCTGGCCCCGGTGCGTTCATCGGTCAGGGAGAGGTTGATGCCTTTATTCAAAAAGGCCAGCTCTCGGATCCGCGTCAGCAGCGTGTTGTAATCGAATACGGTCGTTTCCGTGAAAATTTCCGGATCGGGGTAAAATCTCGTCTTCGTCCCGGTTTCCTCCGTGTCGCCAATGACCCGCACATCGTATTGAGGCACGCCGCGGTGATACTCTTGCTGATAAATGTGCCCGTCGCGTCTTACCTCAACGACGACTTTCGTGGACAGCGCGTTGACAACGGAAACGCCGACCCCGTGAAGTCCCCCTGACACTTTGTACCCGCCGCCGCCGAATTTCCCCCCGGCATGCAGCACGGTCATGACGACTTCCAGCGTCGATTTCTGCAGCTTCTCATTCAGGCCGACCGGAATGCCCCGGCCGTTGTCTATGACAGTCACACTGTTATCTTCATGAACGATGACGTCGATTTTGTTGGCATAGCCGGCAAGCGCCTCGTCTATACTATTGTCTACGACTTCCCATACCAAGTGGTGCAAACCGCGGACGCTGGTGGATCCGATATACATCCCCGGCCGTTTCCGGACCGCTTCCAGGCCTTCGAGCACCTGTATGTTACTCTCGTCATACGTTTGTTCGTTCATCGACAATGCCTTCACCTACTTCTATAGATTCAACCACATCTTGTAAACCCCTGAACTTATATTATAACGCTAAACCGCTAATATAACGTTAGCCTTTTTTTTCAACGTCGCCGAGGAAATGGGCGAATAGTATATTTCAGTTTGGGTCACGACGATCGACTTGGCCTCTTCTTCGCCGATGCGCACGACATTTTTTTGCTCAAGCGCGTGGCTGATAAACTGTTTGGATATTTTCGAAGACTGCTCGATGGAAATATCAAAAATCGCAACCAACTCCGAAGAGAGAATGACTTTTTCTCCGCCCAAATGAATATACATTTTACTCCTTCGCCCCTCCTTGGACTTGTCCGTCCTGAACATGAAAAATGCTGGCGTCCCGCAGCCGGCTTGCATTGATGCTTTCGATGCCGGTCGCCGTAATGAACGTCTGCACTTTGCTCTGAAACGTTTCGATCAATTGGGTTTGGCGGTAAGGGTCCAGCTCGGACAAGACGTCGTCCAACAGCAGGATGGGGTATTCCCCGATCTCCTCATGAATGAGCTCGATTTCCGCCAGTTTCAAAGATAACGCCGTGGTCCGCTGCTGCCCCTGCGACCCGTATACTTGGGCTTCGTTCCCGTTAATATAAAAAGAGACATCGTCGCGATGGGGGCCGCAAAGCGTCATGCCGCGGCGGATTTCCTGATCCTTCACTTGTGATAACTTTATCATAAATTGCTGTAATAAGACAGCTTCATCTTCTTCTTCGGCTTCTCCGAACGAGGGAAGATAGGATAATTTCAGCTTTTCACCGCCGCCGGTGATGCCTTCGTGGATCTGCTCCGCCCATTTTTGCAGTTTTCTTATAAATTGTTTCCTTTTTTTGATGATTTTAACACCATGCTCCGCAAGCTGCTCGTTCCAGATTTCCAGCATCGTGGAAAGCTCGGGTCCGGCGCCCCAGGCTTGTTTCAGCAGGTTGTTCCGCTGCACCAAAACCTTCTGATATTGCTGAAGATGATATAAATATCCGGGCTGCACCTGGCCGATTTCCATATCGAGAAAACGCCGCCGCACTCCCGGCGTGCCCTTGACGATTTCCAAATCCTCCGGGGCGAACATGACGACGTTCAGCGCGCCGATGAAATCGCTGAGCTTACGCTGTTCAAGGCCGTTGAGCTTCGCTTTTTTGCCTTGCGAAGCCAAGCGAAGCTCCAGGCGAACGGCTCCGTACTTCTTCTCCACTTCCGCCTCTACCACGGCGTGATCGCTGCCGAACGAAATCAGCTCCTTGTCTTTGCCGGTCCGGTGCGATTTCGTCAAAGCCAGTACAAACAAAGCTTCAAGCAGATTCGTTTTGCCTTGGGCGTTGCGTCCGATGATCAAATTGACGGCGCCAAACGAGTTTAGCGAGAGCGTATCATAGTTCCGGTAGTGCCGCAGTGATAATTGATTGACATACACGATAGCTTAAGCCCCCTCGTTTTCCGCTTGCTTCGTGCGGATTTAAGGCTGCGGAGCAGCCGGTCAGGGAGCCTTCGGTCCGGCCACCTGGAAGGATCCGCTTCCTTCCACTTCGACCTTGTCGCCGGGATACAGCTTCCGGCCCCGGCGTTCTTCCGCTTCCCCATTGACTTTAACCGCTCCGTCCGCCAGCAGCGCTTTGGCCATGCCGCCCGTCGGCACGCAATCCGCCAATTTTAAAAATTGATCCAATTTAATATATTCACTGGAAATGGAGATTATTTTCATGGCGCCGATTTCCTTTCAGATCAGTGGGTAGTCCGGTATGGCAAAATCAGATACAGGCTCTGCGTGTCGTCCACCGGCTTGATAATGATCGGGCTCATTGCGCCCGTAAATCCGATATGCAGCTGTTCGCTCTCCACGACTTTGAGCACATCCAGCATATATTTCGAGTTGAACGAGATGCGCAGCGGTTCCCCGGTGAATTGGGCGACCTCCATTTGCTCGGTGACTTTCCCCAGTTCCGAAGAGCTGGAGGAGATTTCGATCGAGCCGTCCTCCAGCGTCTGCAGGCGCACGATGTTTGTTTTTTCCTCGCGGGACAGCAAATAAGCGCGGTCGATCGAATCGCTTAATTTTTTGGTGTCCAAAATCAGTTCTGTTTTATAGTTTGTCGGAATAATCTTGGAAGTATCCGGGTATGTCCCGTCGAGAATACGCGTATAAAACAGGACGCGGTCGATTTTGAACAGCACCTGGTTGTCGGCAACGACGATCTCGATGCGCGTATTTTGATCGGGAATGATTTTGCTCAGCTCGTTCAGGGTTTTACCGGCAATAACGATATTGCTGAAGCGCGCCCCTTCGGCGTCATCAAGCCCGGCCACGCGGCTGGCCAGCCGGTGACGGTCCGTCGCCACGAATTTAAACTGGTTGTCGCTCAAGTTCCACAATACCCCGGTCAAAATTGGCGACGTTTCGTTGGTGGAAATAGAGAACACGGTCTGCCGGATCATGTTTTTCAGCAAATCGCCGGGGATGCTAATGACCTGGTTCTCCTCAATGCTTGGCAATACCGGGAACTCCTCGGGGTCGAGGCCAACCATTTGGATGTCTGTCGAACCGGAGCGAATGAACGTTTGGAAGCCGTCCTGAACCTCCATTTCGATATCCTCCGAAGGCAGCTTTTTGATAATTTCGACGAAAAATTTAGCGGGCAGCACCACGCTGCCGGGACGTTCGACTTGAACGATCTGCTTGTCCTTGTCTTCCGCCGGAATATAGGCCTGGATGGAGATGTCGGTGTCGCTGGCGGTTAACGTCATCCCTTGAAAATTCACTTCCAGCTTGATCCCCGTCAAAATCGGAATTGTCGTACGGCTGGAAATCGCCTTGGATACATGCTGAATCGACTCGTTAAGATCATGTTTTAAAACGCGGATTTTCATAAATTCAACTCCTAAAAGTTTTATGAAGCATACGCTTCTTTGGAATAACATCGCAATAAAACTACTTCGGAAGCATAAGCTTAAGTTTTATGAAGCATATGCTCCTTTAGAAATAACATCGCAATAAAATTTACTTCGGTAACTTTAAATCTATTAGTAATAAAACTTGCTTTATACGCATAAGCTTGTTTTATGTAACGGGATTACTCCCCCGGTTCTTGCGGTTCTTCGGGTTTTACGAGAGCGCGCGAATTGTGCTGATTGCCGTTTGCGTTGGTCCCCGAAGTCAAGTTGTGCGCTACCACTTATTAAGATGTGTATATTTTAATATATTTAGAAGAAGTAGTAGGGGCCCTGAATATGTGGATAACAACCCGGAAAATATGAAATGAAGCCTATCCACATGTGCATATCATGTGCATAGGCTTATCCCTTATTCAGGTGGCGTTTTTTATTTTCTCGGTAATGTTGTTTACGATCTTGTACAGTTCCTGGTCGTTCTTGAGCTGCTGGGTGATTTTCTCGTGTGCGTGAATGACCGTCGTGTGGTCCCGTCCGCCAAAGGCGTCGCCGATCTTCGGCAGCGAGAAATCGGTTAGTTCGCGGGCCAGATACATGGCGATTTGCCGCGGAAAAGCGATCGCTTTGGTCCGTTTGCGAGCTTTGAAATCGTCCAGCTTCAAATTGTAGTAATCGCCGACCTTTTGCTGAATGTCCTGGATCGTAATCATCTTCGGACGGCTGGAAGGAATGATATCCTTGAGCGCTTCCGCCGCCAGATGAGTGGTGATGTCTTGATTGATCAGGGAGGAATAAGCGACAACCCGGATCAAAGCGCCTTCCAGCTCGCGGATGTTCGTATCGATTTGATTGGCGATATAGATCATCGCTTCGTTCGGAATATCGAGATTTTCGGCCTTGGCCTTTTTGCGCAAAATCGCGATCCGCGTCTCCAAATCCGGCGGCTGGATATCGGTGATCAGTCCCCATTCGAACCTCGAGCGCAGCCTCTCCTCCAGCGTCGGAATCTCTTTTGGCGGGCGGTCGCTGGAGATGATGATCTGCTTCCTCTCTTCGTGCAGCGCGTTAAACGTATGGAAAAATTCCTCTTGGGTCGATTCCTTGCCGGCCAGGAACTGAATATCGTCGATCAGCAAGATGTCGATGTTGCGGTATTTGTTGCGGAAGCTTTCCGCACGGTTATCCCGGATGGAATTGATGAATTCGTTCGTAAATTTCTCGGAGGAAATGTATACGACTTTGCTGCTGGGGCTATGCTCCAAAATATAGTGGCCGATCGCGTGCATCAGATGGGTTTTGCCTAGACCTACGCCGCCGTAGAGGAAAAGCGGGTTGTACGCGCGGGCCGGCGCTTCCGCGACAGCCAGGGAAGCCGCATGGGCGAAGCGGTTGCCGGACCCGATGACGAACGTGTCGAACGTATACTTCGGATTAAGCATGTTGGAAACGCTTTCCTCGCTTGGGACGGGAGCGGGAGGTTCCTTGTACACCTGGGTTTGTTCGGCCGGAGCGGATTCTTCAATGACGAAGGAGACGTCGAGCTGTTTGCCGGTAAATTCGAAAATCGTCGTTGCGACCAGCTTCGTGTAGCGGCTTTCCAGCCACTCTACCGCAAACGTCGTCGGCGCGGAGATGACGATCGCTTTGTCGGTCATGGTGACGATCTTCGTTGCTTTGAACCAGGTGTCAAAGCTGGGTTTGCTCAGTTTGGTATTAATAATTGCTAAAATTTGCTGCCATATTTCCGAAGTATGGCTGTCCACAGACTGTCACTCCTTTTAAAACTTCCAATTGTGGCTTAAGCCATGCGAAAGAAGTCGAAAAAACATAAATAATGGGGAAATTTATCCCCATAGTCCAGTTCCATATGATTATTATAAACGTGAATAAATTCGAATTGTTCACAATTTTATCCACAGGTTGTGAATAAACGATACTCAAAACTTAGATATTCACAACAAAAGCAATATAATCATAGCAAACCAAGGCTTATATTTCAATGTATTGTCTGCTTTTATCCACAAATTCAATAACTTGTGCATAATTCTCATGCACACCACTACATATTGTTTATAATTTGTTTAAATTTCGACATGATGAACGAAAAACTCAAAAAAATTATGCACAGGTTATTAATGGCAAGCCCTGACCGGCCTTTCTTCACCTGTGCATATATTTTTTTAATGGGATAATTGACTTAACCTGGAAATCGGTGCTTGACTGAGCTTGACTGCTGGTTGCTGGACTGGGGAACCGGTGGCTGGGACTTTAAAATAGCGGCACTTTATGTACTTATTATCCGTTGCCAAGCACGTTCAACCTCATTAGCGGCATTTTATGTACCTATATTCCTGTGAATGGACCGGAACGCCGGCATCACCCTTCGTTTCGTCAATATAGCGACATAAATTGCCTCTATTTCTCTCCAATGGACGGATATTGCCGGAATAACGCCCTTTTTTACACTTATATTTTTCGTTGCAGTTAGGCAGCAGAAACTATCAAGATTTTTATTTTTGCCTCTGGCAGAATATATGTTGAACAAAAGAATAAAGGGTTTGGCAAGCGATGTGAAATGATTCTGAAATGATTCTGAAGAAAAGGCAGTGGTCGAAGCAGGAGAACCGGAATAATAAAAACTCATTGTGCATAGGAGGAACCGGATGATTAAAAAACAAGCTTATACGGTAGAATTGCGAGGAACGAATTACGAAATCGGCTGGGGCTTTGGCGAATTTACAAAGGAGAACCCTGCGCTGAGAGCTTTTCACACCGCTGGATTTGATCATTTTGATGAAGCGGAGGCGAAGAAGCCGCCGAATTGTTCGACCGCTGGTGTCCGGGCCTTGCCGAGGAACTGCGGGGATTTGCCGATGCGCTGGAGGCCAAGCCGTCGCAAATCGTCTATTACGCCATGACTTACTTGCGCCCGCGGTGCAGCCAGATCGCCGTTTTGCCGGGGATTTGCCGCAAGCGGAAACCCGCTGCTCGCTCGGAACTATGAATTCAGCTCCGATTCGGAGGATTTTACGCTGGTGAAAACCTCCCTGACCGGAAAGTATGCGCATCTTGGCACCAGTGTGCTGCATTTCGGCCGCGATGACGGTTTTAACGAATGCGGGCTTGCCGTGACGATGAGCTCCTGCAGCTTTCCGGTTGGGGCGCTGCAAATCGACCATTCCAGCACCGCCCAGCTTCTTTACGCCACCAATCATCCGCTGCTGCCCGAGCTGGTGCCTTATGAGTCGCAGGCGATGCGCAATTCTTTGCAGCGTTACGAACTGATCGGGCATACTCTTGAAGGGAAGGGGCAGGTTTCGGAGGACGATTTGAAGCAGCTGTTATTGGGAAAATTCCCGGCCGGTCTCAACTGCCCGTATTATGAAGACTTTTTCGGTACCACCAAAAGCATGATCATGAACCCGGCCAAAGGGACCATGGAACTGTGCTGGGGCGGACGAAGCGCCAACGGCTGGCGCAGTTATGATATTCACGAACCGCTTGGCGAGACCGTGCTGGACATCGAATTGTATGCGGAAAAAGCACATCCTGAATTTTTCGAGTTCGTGCCTATTCCAGCGAATTGATGGGGAGGCGCGGACGCAAAGTCAAAAACGTCGGCTGACGCTTCTGCAGGAGGCACCTGCGTCCCGGATCTGAGCACTAGTGCTGAATTAACGGGTGCACAACTCCGGATAATTTTCAGATCTCCCGCAAAAACGTAGGTTTTCGAATTGAAATTAGGCCCGCCTGAAATCTAACGGTTGCCACAGCTGTTATTTTGCGAAAAAAGCCCTTTTCAAAATTCTAACGGTTGTGATCGCCGTTATTTGCCTGAATCTGAGCAAAAATAGCCGGATTTCAGTGAAATAAGCGCTGTGGCAACCGTTACAATTTGAAATCAATGTTTTTGGCATAAATAGCGGCTGTGGCAACCGTTAGAGCGACGGATTCGGTTTGAGGACAGCAAAAAGCCTGCCGGTTCTGAAAGGACCAGCAGGCTTTTCTCTTAATGTTCCTCGCTCACCCCTCGGTCAAATGGCGTTGGAGCTTGGCGATCGCTTCGTATTCTTCTTCCAGCTTGCGCGAAATGCGGATGTAGATCGGCAGTATCTGTTTATAAACGGCGGTATGCTTGGCGTTTGGCGAATGCATGTACGTTCCCCCGACCATACTTTTGACAATATCGAAGGAATCGATTTCGCCCAGCGCATACAAGCCGAGGACGGCCGCGCCGAGACAAGAGCTTTCGATGCTTTCCGGGATTACGACCTGCTGGTCGAAAATATCGGCCAGCATCTGCCGCCACAGCGGGGAGCGGGCAAAGCCGCCGGTCGCCTGGATTTTGCGGGGCCGTCCGATCTGCTCTTCCATCGCCAGCAGCACCGTGTACAGGTTGTAAATAACACCCTCCAACACGGCGCGGATCATATGCTCTTTCTGATGATGCAGCGTCAGCCCGAAAAACGAACCGCGCGCGTTCGGATTCCACAGAGGCGCCCGTTCGCCGGCCAGATAAGGGTGGAAAATAAGGCCGTCGGAGCCGGGGTTCACACGCTCGCCGATTTTGGTCAGCACATCGTAAGGGCTGATCCCGAGCCGTTTCGCGGTTTCGACCTCGGAAGCGGCGAATTCGTCGCGGACCCAACGGAAAATCACCCCGCCGTTGTTGACCGGCCCGCCGATCACCCAGTGTTTGTCCGTGAGCGCGTAGCAGAAAATCCGCCCCTTCGGATCGGTTTTCGGCCGGTCGACCACCGTGCGGATCGCGCCGCTGGTGCCGATCGTGACGGCGACGACCCCGGGATCGATCGCGTCCACCCCGAGATTGGACAGCACGCCGTCGCTCGCTCCGATCACAAACGGAGTCGAGGTGGACAAGCCCATATCGTCGGCGTATTTTTGCGAAAGCCCCTGCATCATATGCGTCGTCGGCACGAGCTTCGATAAATGCTCCGGCGTAATGCCGGCCACGCGCAGCGCTTCCTCGTCCCAATCCAGCTTCTCCAAATTCAGCAGCCCCGTGCAGGAGGCGATTGAATAATCGATCACGTATTCCCCGAACAGCTGGAGAAAAACGTATTCTTTAATGGAAATAAACTTCCGCGTTTTCTGAAAAATGTCCGGTTGCTCTTGGCGCAGCCACATCAGCTTGGTCAGCGGCGACATCGGATGGATCGGCGTTCCGGTGCGCAGATAAATCTCATGGCCGCCCAGCTCGTTTTTGAGCCGCTCCGCATAGTCCACGCTCCGGTTATCGGCCCAGGTAATGCAGCGCATCAGCGGTTTGCCGTCTTTATCGACCGGGATGACGCTGTGCATCGCCGTGCTGAACGACACGAAGCCGATTTGCTCGGGAAACAGCCCGCTTTTTTTCATAATTTGGCGAACCACCGTCACGACGGCGGAGAAAATTTCATCCGGATCCTGCTCGGCGATGGAAGCGGAAGGGGTATATAGCGGATATTCTTCGTTGGCGGAGGCGATCACCTTGCCGCTCCGTTCGAACAGGACCGCTTTGGTGCTGGTCGTTCCAATATCCAGGCCGATCATATAGGTCAGGGAATTCATTTCAAAACCTTCTCTCTACGTTTATATCTGTATAAGTTGAACAAATGATTGAACGAATTGAGGCAACCCTCTTGCCTTTATCATTCCTAATTCAATAGTTCAACTTATCCGGCTAACTCCATTCTAGGCATGACGTTTTTAAAAAATAAAGCTCAGAATCAAGATCAATACCAGTCCGACGACGGAAAGAATCGTTTCCATGGCCGTCCAGGACTTCAAGGTCTGCGGGACGGACATATTGAAAAACTCCTTCACCATCCAGAAGCCGGCATCGTTGACGTGGGACAGCACGATCGAACCGGCCCCGGTGGCCAGTACGGCCAGTTCCACATTCGCTCCCGGCGTCAGGGCGAGCACGGGCGCGACGATGCCCGCGGCCGTCGTCATGGCGACGGTGGCCGAGCCGGTGGCTACACGGATCAACGCGGCCACCAACCAGGAGAAGAAAATAATGTTGATATTCGCTCCGGTGGCCATTTCGGCAATCGCCTGGCCGACGCCGCTATTGATCAGCACCTGCTTAAACGCGCCGCCGGCGCCGATGATCAGCACGATCGATGCGATCGGCGCCAGACATTCGCTCGTAAATTTGGAAATGTCGTGCTTCGAAAATCCGCGGCTGTATCCCAGCGAAAAGAAGGAGAACACTACGGCGATCAAGAGCGCCATGATTTCATGGCCGATAAATTCGCAAAACAGCGTGATTGGGCTCGTTGCCTTGGGATCAATGATGCTTGCGAGCGAACCGATCAGCATCAGGATCACGGGCAGCAAAATCGTAAACAGCGTCATGCCGAAGCTCGGCAGCTTGCGGCCCTCCTTGACGGCAAATTGTTCGGCCAGCTCGGCCGGCGGCTGCAGCGCGATACGTTTGCCGACATATTTGCCGAACAAGGGACCGGCGATGATCGCGACCGGCAGCCCGACGAGGAGCGAATACAGAATAGTCCGGCCCAGATCGGCCCCGTAGGCGTCGATTGCAATCATAGGGGCCGGATGCGGCGGGACGAGCCCGTGCACGGTGGACAAGCCGGCCAAAATCGGTATGCCGATCTGCAGCAGCGACATTCTCGTCTTTTTGGCGACGGTAAATACGATCGGAATCAGCAAAATGACGCCGACTTCAAAAAAGACGGGGATGCCGACAATAAATCCGACGAGCATCATCGCCCAGTGCACTCTTTGTTCGCCGAAACGGTCGATCAAGGTCGTGGCGATCCGTTCGGCGCCGCCGGATTCGGCCATCATTTTGCCCAGCATCGTGCCGAGCCCGATGACGATGGCGATCGTGCCCAGCGTGCCGCCGAGGCCGCCCGTGATCGAACTAACGACGTCGAGCGGCTTCATGCCGGCCAGCAGCCCGAGCAGCAGGGCGGAGATCAACAGCGTAACAAACGGATTCCATTTATATTTGGAAATCAGCAAGACAAGAAAAACGATCACAATTAAGGTCCATAACAGCAGCGTGGCGTTATGGCTCATTCCGAACAGCGTACCCAAATTGAAGTTCCTCCTTTATAGTTAATGCCCATATTGCAACGCTTTCATTTCAATAGATTGATTGGATTTTAGTATGAGCTAAAATCCAATTCCCATTAATGTATACTTGTCGACAACATAAACGGCCAAAGGCCGCACAAGGCCAGCCTTAAATCATTTAGGGATACTCTTATGCAGCGTACGGCGGGAATCGGCAAAATACTCTTCAATATTGCGCTGAATGGTCTCGCTGTCCCGCGATTTAAAACTTTCCAACAGCTTGCGGTGCTTGCCTACGACATATTCAATTTTTTCCTCGCCTTGCGATAGGACCTCGCGGGTCGTAATCAGCATGACCGTCATCACCACTTGCCGGATGCTGGTCCATAGCTGCTCGATTCGCGAATGGCGGGCCCCGGTAATGATCGTTTCATGAAAACAGAGGTCCTGATAAGCAAAATCCACCGTATCCCGGTGTTTGCCGGCCAGCTCCATTTTGTCGACGATTTTGTCCAATTGGGACAACAGCTTCTCCGGATCGGCGGCGAGGCGCTGCCAGGCAAAGCTTTCAATCAAATAGCGGACATCGTAAAGCTCTTCGATATCCTGTAAATTCAGGCCGCGAACGACGGCCCCCATGCGCTGCAAAGTGATCAGGCCTTCGCCGGACAGCGTTTTCAACGCTTCCCGGACCGGAGAGCGGCTTGTTCCGAAATCCGCGGCAATGCGGTTTTCGGACAAGATCTCGCCCGGTTTGATCGCGCCGTTTACCATTTGCAGCCGAAGTTCGGCGGCGATCGACTCGCCTAAAGAGCCGCTTTTTAGCCATGAAGCAGGAAACTGCATGTATCATATCTCCTATTCAGATGAAATTTCCCGTGTGATCCTTTTTACTTGGTCACTTCGATCATAGCATGAAAGCGTCCTGGCGGTCAGCCGATATCCGTACGTTTTAAACCGTTTATTTCGCCGATTCTACCGCGTGACCGCCGAATTCGTTGCGCAGCGCGGCGACGACTTTGCCGTGAAATGCGTCGCTATCCAGCGAGCGGTACCGCATAAACAGCGACATGGCGATAACCGGCGCGCTGGCTTGAAGATCGAGCGCCGTTTCGACCGTCCACTTGCCTTCCCCGGACGAATGCATGACCCCGCGGATGCTTTCCAGCTTCGGATCCTTGGAAAAAGCGTTTTGCGCCAGCTCCATCAGCCAGCTGCGGATGACCGAACCGTTGGACCATACGCGCGCCACCTGCTCGAAATCGAATTCGAACGGGCTTTTGTCCAGCACTTCAAAACCTTCGGCAATCGCTTGCATCATGCCGTATTCGATTCCGTTGTGCACCATTTTAAGAAAGTGGCCGCTGCCGGATTTCCCCGCGTACAAGTAGCCGTTTTCAACCGCCAGATCGCGGAAAAGCGGTTCGATATGGCGGAAGGCCGTTTCGTCCCCGCCGATCATGAAGCAGGCGCCATGCTCCGCGCCTTCAACGCCGCCGGAAGTGCCGACATCAAAGAAGTGGATGCCTTTCTCCGACAGCTGTTCGGCCAGGGCCAGCGAATCTTTATAATGCGAATTGCCTCCGTCGATGACGATGTCTCCTTGTTCAAGCAGTGGGGTAAGCGTTGTTACGACCGAATGCAAAGGTCCGCCGGCGGGGACCATCGCCCAGATGACCCGCGGAGCCTCCAAGGAAGCGACCAGCTGTTCCAAGCTGTTGGCGGGAACGGCTCCTTTATCGGCGGCATGGCTGACGGAATCCGGATTCATGTCGAAAGCTACGACCTCATGCTTGTGCTCAAGCAAATTGGAAACCAGGTTCATGCCCATCTTGCCAAGGCCGATCATGCCAATTTTCATGATAATAAAGCACCTCTTTCTTTTATCAGTATACTTGTATACAACTTCTCTTGTTCAATATACTCCTTAGCCCGAAACCTGTAAACCGGGGATGCCGGAAATTTGTGAATGGAGCGGCGCAAATCCCGTAGACATACTTTTCCACATGTGCATAACTTATATGCTTGGCCGAATATTTTATTTATTTGTGGACAACTTTTTTTTGAAACGACGGATTGTGGATTGTGTATAATTTTTAAGAAAAAGAATGCGCCCGGGAAAAAGGGACGGTCTGTTGACTTTTTACAGGCGGTATGATTAAATGGAAAAAGGCATTTTCTGTGGATATGAAAATGATGAAATCGATAGTGAATCCTGTAAGGGGGTGCGATAGATGAAACCGACTTTCAAACCGAATGTGAGCAAGCGTAAAAAGGTTCATGGTTTCCGTAAAAGAATGAGCACGAAAAACGGCCGCAAGGTTCTCGCTGCTCGTCGTCTCAAAGGCAGAAAAGTATTGAGTGCGTAAAGCGTGCGTTAAAGACCACTGCGGTGGTCTTTTTTTTGTATGCGGCTTTAATTGCGGAAATGTTGGTCTATAATACTTTAGAAGTTACGCCCTTTGAAATGGATCGGGAAGTTTGAACCAAGGAGATAACTCGTGCATAAAAAACTTCGTTTAAGGAACCGGGCCGACTTTAATCGCATTTACCGGTTCGGAAAGTCCTTCGCCAACCGCCAGCTTGTCGTTTATTGGTCCAATAAGCCGGATATCGAACGGTTCCGGTTAGGGGTATCCGCCAGCAAGAAGATCGGCAACGCCGTGGTCCGCAACCGGATGCGCAGGCTGCTCAAAGAAATCGTCCGCCTGCACGAAGCCGAGATCCGCGACCATGTCGATCTCATCTTGATCGTCCGCAGCGGCGCCGTCGGGATGGAATACAAGGAACTGGAGAAAAGCGTGCTCCATGTGCTTCGGAAAGCCTCGTTGCTGCGGGCCTCCGGACGTTAGGCAGGCTTGTTTCTTTGTCCTTTTAAATATGTTATGATTTACGTTGAATGGATAGGTTAAGAGAGGGGTTTTGAAGTGTCGCGATTGATGACGAACAGAAGAAGATGGCTTCTTCTCCTTCTTGCGGTCGGGCTGGTGGCGGTTCTTGCCGGCTGCGCTCCGCAAAATGCTCATTTGGCTACCACGACGGAAAGCATGAAAACAAGCGGATCGTGGTGGACCGCAAACGTCGTTTACTATTTTTCGTTGGCCCTGGATACGTTTGCAAAATGGTTTAACGGTGAATACGGGATCGCGATTTTGATTATGGTGTTAATCGTGCGGACGCTGATTTTGCCGCTTACCCTTAAGCAGGTGAAGAGCTCCAAGGCGATGCAAGCGATCCAGCCGGAACTGCAAAAGATCCGCGAGAAATACAAGGATAACCCCGAGAAGCAGCAGCAGGAGACAATGAAGCTGTTCCAGGAGAACAAGGTGAACCCGATGGCGGGTTGTTTCCCACTGATCATTCAAATGCCGGTGTTTATCGCGTTGTATAACTCCATTTATTACAATTCGGCTATCCGTGAGCATTCCTTCCTGTGGCTGCAGCTCGGAGAACCGGATAAGCTGTTTATATTGCCGGCGATTGCGGCGATCACGACATTTATTCAGACCAAGATGATGTCGAATGTCAATCCGTCGGGCATGCAAGGGCCCATGGCGTTTATGATGTGGGTGTATCCGATTCTGATCTTTGTCATGGCGTACAATTTTGCCGCGGCGCTTCCGCTGTACTGGATTTTCAGCAACCTGTACACGATCGCGCAAAACTTCTTCATCTACCGTAAGAAGGACCCGGTTCCGGCCGTGGCAACCGCCGGCGGCGGCGGGGGAAGTTCTTCCGGCAAGAAGCGGGGCGGCTCGAATTTGAAAGCCGGTCATCCCGGCAAAGGCGCCAAGGAGGCCAAAAAATCGAAATGAATAAAATCGTGACGTCGGGAAAAACCATTGAAGATGCTGTAAGACAAGGACTGGCCAAGCTCGGCACCACCGAGGACAAAGTCGCCGTAAATGTGTTGGAGCAGCCGTCAAAAGGATTCCTGGGATTGATCGGGGTCAAGGAGGCAAAGGTGGAGCTTACTTTGCTTGAAGCCCCTGTTTCAGTACCATCCCCGCAAGGGAGCGCTCCGGAACCCCCGATGCCTGCTTCCGCGGAAGCGGAGGAATTGCATCAGGGGAATGAGGATCCCTATGAGGAGGCGGCGTCATTCGTACGGGACGTCGGCAAAAGCATGGGATTGGATCTCAACGTCGAGACCATCCATGGCAAAGACAGCACCGTGCTAAACATTTCGGGCCATGATTTGGGTCTCTTGATCGGGCGTAGAGGGCAAACCCTCGATGCTCTGCAATATTTGGTGAATATTATCGCCAACCGTTACTCGGATAGTTTTATTCGGATTGTATTGGATGCGGAAAATTTCCGCGAGCGCCGCAAAAAAACGCTGGAGGACCTAGCCGTAAGGCTGGCCGGAAAAGTAGTTCGTACGCGAAAGGAAGTCACGCTTGAACCGATGTCGCCGCAGGAGCGCAAAGTGATTCATTCCAAACTTCAGGATCATCCGGAGGTCAAAACGTACAGCAAAGGCGAGGAGCCGAACCGGCGGGTCGTTATTACACTGAAGCAAAGCAAATGAATGGGACGCAATGACGTTTGCTACGGCGTAAGCCTGTAGAACGCCATTGCGTTTTTCTGTGTCTCAACCCTCCCAAACCAGGGACTCAACCCTCCCAAACCCTCCCTTACCGTAAGGGAGGGCTCCCAAGGGCTCGCTGCCCTTGGGGATCCCGCAAATTGGAGTAACGTGGGAGGGAAAGAGGTGCTCCTGCTCGCTGTTCCCTGCGGGAATGCGCTTTAGCTGCGTGCTTGGAACGCTTTTCCCCCTTCGGGTACGTCTTACTTTGAGTGCTCCCGGGTAACCTGAAAACATGCTGGTTTACATTGCTGCTTTCGAAGCACCCGGGGTTACAGTGGCGAGTGGCTCGCTTGTCGCCCCTTCGGGGCACGCTCTACTTTTGGTGCTCCTGCCTCTATGCGGGAAATCGCAGGGAAGCGGGAGTTTAGAGTTACTGATGCGCGTGGTGGAGCGACTACCTGCAAGAAGGCCGCTGTCCCTGCGGGATGCGCTTAGGGTGGCACAAGGCACGCGGGTTGAAGCTTCGAAGGGTCCGAGGTGCAACGGGTGCGGGAGTGGATGAACTACCTGCAAGAAGGTCGCTGTCCCTGCGGGATGCGCTTAGGGTGGATCAAGGCGCTTGGGTTGAAGCTTCGAAGGGTCCGAGGTGCAACGGGTGCGGGAGTGGATGAACTACCTGCAAGAAGGTCGCTGTCCCTGCGGGATGCGCTTAGAGTGGATCAAAGCGTGTGAGTTGAAGCTTCGAAGGGTCCGAGGTGCAACGGGCACGGGAGTGGATGGACTGAACTACCTGCAAGAAGGTCGCTGTCCCTGCGGGATGCGCTTAGGGTGGATCAAGGCGCGCGGGTTGATGCTTCGAAGGGCCCGAGGTGCAACGGGTGCGGGGGTGGGTGGACTACCTGCAAGAAGGCCGCTGTCCCTGCGGGATGCGCTTAGGGTAGAGCAAGGCGCGCGGGTTGATGCTTCGAAGGGTCCGAGGTGCAACGGGTGTGGGAGTAGATGGACTGTCGTGCAAGTAGGCGCTGTCCCTATGGGATGCGCTTAGGGTTGAGTTGTCGGCCGGATCGAGCTTTACGATGATCCGGGAATATGGCTGGCGAACATTTTTGTGAGCCGGCGTTTGTGTAGAAACAATTGAGTGAATGGGGAATAGCGGAGAGGGTCGTTTGAATCTGGAGAAGCGGTAGCGTTCGCCTTTGCCATTAGATTGTAACCCTGTAAGGTGTTATTAAATGAAGACAATCCAATGGCAACAGCGATCGGAAGATCAAACGAGCAGCGCAGCGTCACATTCACGAACCTGATTTTATTTACAATAATGCGAGGTGAACAAAAATGCTGAGCGATACGATTGCAGCCATATCCACCGCCGTAGGCGAAAGCGGCATCGCCGTCATCCGCGTCAGCGGACCGGAGGCGATCGCCGAAGTAGGGCGCGTGTTCCGCGCCAAAGTACCGCTGCCGGAGGCGGAGACTCATACGGTCCATTACGGGTTCATCGTCGACCCGCAGACGGGCGAGAAGCTCGAAGAAGTGCTGGTCAGCGTGTTTCGGGCGCCCCGTTCGTTCACAACGGAAGACGTGGTCGAGATCAGCACACACGGCGGGATCATCTCCGTCAAACGCGTGATGGACCTGCTGCTGCTGCAGCCCGGCATTCGCCTTGCGGAGCCGGGGGAATTTACGAAGCGCGCGTTCTTGAACGGGCGGATCGACCTGTCGCAGGCGGAAGCGGTGATCGACTTGATCCGCTCCAAGTCGGACCGGGCTTTTTCGGTGGCGCTGAAGCAGGTGGAAGGCGATTTGTCGCGGAAAATCAAAGCGCTGCGCCAGACGCTGGTGGAGACACTGGCGCATATCGAGGTCAACATCGATTACCCGGAGCATGATGTGGAGTCGATGACGATGGCGTTTATCAAGCAAAAATGCGCGGAAGTGTCGGAAGGCATTGACACGCTGCTGAAAACGGCCAGTCAGGGGAAAATTTTGCGTGAAGGCATCACGACAGCGATCGTGGGACGGCCCAATGTGGGCAAGTCCTCGCTGATGAACGCCCTGGCCCGGGAAAACAAAGCGATCGTGACGGACATTCCCGGAACGACGCGGGATGTGATCGAAGAGTATGTGACGATCAACAACATCCCGCTGAAATTGCTTGATACGGCGGGGATCCGCGAAACGATGGACGTCGTCGAGCAAATCGGCGTGGAGCGCTCAAAAGCGGCGGTGAACGAGGCCGATTTAATCCTGCTCGTGCTTAATAGCGCGGAAGCGCTGCATGAGGACGAAGTTGCTTTGATGGAGCAGCTGGCCAGCCGTTCCGCCATCGTGCTGCTCAACAAAATCGATTTGCCGCAGCAGCTCAATCGGGAGGTCGTGCGGCGTTATTTTAAAGAGGAATCGATTGTGGAGTTGTCGGTGAAAACGGAGGAAGGGCTGGATCATCTGGAAGAGGCGATCGCTCGCCTGTTCTTTGGAGGTCAGCTGGAGTCCAACGATTTGACCTATGTCAGCAACGTCCGGCATATCGCTTTGCTGAAGAAAGCGAAGCAGTCGCTGACCGATGCGTACGAAGCGGCGGACAGCGGGATACCGATCGACATTTTGCAGATCGACGTTCGGCTCGCCTGGGAGCAGCTTGGCGAAGTGATCGGCGACTCGGCGCCGGATGCGCTGATCGATCAGATTTTCTCGCAATTTTGCCTGGGGAAATAAAGATTTCGAACGTATCAGCCGAGTCCGTTCATGGTATGATGATACAGAAGATTTTAATGATTTATTTTTTAAAAATAAGCGGATAGAGGGTTCTCTTTCTGTGGGATATAAGGAGGTTGTTTGTGATGGGGTATGCTGCCGGAAGCTATGACGTCGTCGTCGTCGGCGCGGGACATGCGGGCTGTGAGGCGGCTTTGGCCGCGGCGCGGATGGGTTGCCGTACGCTGATGGTGACGATCAATTTGGATATGATCGCTTTTATGCCGTGCAATCCTTCGATCGGAGGTCCGGCGAAAGGCCATGTGGTTCGTGAGGTGGACGCGCTGGGCGGTGAAATGGGCCGCAATATCGATAAGACGTTCATTCAAATGCGGATGCTGAACACGGGGAAGGGGCCGGCCGTGCACGCGCTGCGGGCGCAGGCGGACAAGTTCCTGTACCAGCACACGATGAAAGAGACGATGGAGAAGGAACCGAACCTGACGATGCTGCAGGGGATGGTGGAGGAGCTGATCGTGGAAGACGGCCAATGTGTCGGCGTGATCACGAAAACCGGCGCCGAATACCGGGCCAAAGCGGTTGTGCTGACCACCGGCACCTATTTGCGCGGCAAAATCATCATGGGCGAGCTGATGTACGAGAGCGGGCCCAACAATCAGCAGCCGTCCGTCAAGCTGTCGGAAAATTTGCGGGACCTGGGCTTTGAACTAATCCGCTTCAAAACCGGCACGCCGCCGCGGGTGCACAAGGATACGATCGATTTTTCGCAAACGGAAATTCAGCCGGGCGACGCAAAACCGAAGTTTTTCTCCTACGAGACGAAAAGCTCCGACAACGAGCAGCTGCCTTGCTGGCTGACCTATACTTCGGAAGAAACGCACAAAATTATTCAGGATAACCTGCACCGCGCCCCGATGTTTTCCGGCGTTATTGAAGGAACCGGACCCAGATACTGCCCGTCCATCGAGGATAAAATCGTGCGCTTCAGCGACAAGCCGAAGCATCAGATTTTTTTGGAGCCGGAAGGCAAAAATACGTCCGAGTATTACGTGCAAGGCTTCTCCACGAGCATGCCGGAGGAGGTGCAGCTGAAAATGCTGCGGACGCTGCCGGGCCTGCAAAATGTGCAGATGATGCGGACCGGCTATGCGATCGAATACGACGCCATCTTGCCGACGCAGCTGTGGCCGTCGCTGGAGACGAAGCGGCTGCCGGGCTTGTTTACGGCGGGGCAAATCAACGGCACATCCGGTTATGAGGAAGCGGCCGGTCAAGGGATCATGGCCGGGATCAACGCGGCGCGCAAGGTGCAGGGCAATGAACCGGTCATTTTGGACCGTTCGCAAGGGTATATCGGCGTGTTGATCGACGATTTGGTCACCAAAGGGACGAACGAGCCTTACCGTTTGCTGACGTCCCGGGCGGAATACCGTTTGCTGCTCCGCCATGACAATGCCGACCTGCGGTTGACGCCGATCGGTTATGAGATCGGATTGATCACCCAGGAGCGGTACGACCGTTTTCTCGATAAAAAACAGAAAGTCGAGCAGGAAATCGAACGCCTCAAAGCAACAAAGGTCCGTCCTTCGGAAATCAATCCGCTGCTCGAGTCGGTCGGTTCGGCCCCAATCCAGGACGGCAGCAATTTGCTGACCATTTTGCGCCGGCCGGAAGTGACGTATGCCCATATCGGCTCGCTTTCTCCTTCCGATTTGGACTTGGATGAAGAAATGCAGGAGCAGGTGGAAATTCAGATCAAATACGCGGGATACATTGAAAAGCAGCTGCTTCACGTTGATAAGTTACAGAAAATGGAAAAGAAAAAAATCCCGGAAAATATCAACTATGAAGATGTTCAAGGGCTTGCGACGGAAGCGCGCCAGAAGCTGGCTAAAATTCGCCCGATTTCGATCGGCCAAGCGTCGCGGATATCCGGAGTAACGCCTGCGGATATTTCCATTTTGCTGGTGTATCTGGAACACTATAATCGTGTGACCGCAGCGGGAGGTTGAGGTTACTCTTGGATTCGATACAATCGGAATTCCTTACACTGCTCAAAGATCATGACATCGAGCTATCGGAAAACCAGCTAAGCCAGTTTGAGACTTATTTTAAGGAACTTGTTTCCTGGAATGAAAAAATGAACTTAACCGGGATTACAGAGCGGCATCAAGTGTACATCAAGCACTTTTACGACTCCGTCACTCTAGCTTTCCACATACCTATGGGGGAGATTGTTACGATGGCGGATATCGGGTCCGGCGCCGGTTTTCCCGGGATCCCTTTAAAAATTTGTTTTCCTCATTTGCAGCTGACGATCATCGATTCGTTGAATAAGCGCATCCAATTTTTGCAACATGTCGTTGATCAGCTCGGGCTGCAGGACGTTCAGCTGCTGCATGGCAGGGCGGAGGATTTGGGCCGCCGGGAAGGGTTAAGGGACTCCTTTGATTTGGTGACCGCGAGAGCGGTCGCACGAATGGCTGTTCTGAATGAATTTTGTTTGCCTTTTGCCAAAGCGGGTGGTGTTTTTGTGGCGATGAAGGGCAGCGATCCGGAGGAAGAGGTCAAAGAGGCGGCGTACAGTCTGTCACAGCTTAAGGGCCAATGGGTAAACACCGTACCGTTTACGTTGCCGATGGAAAACTCCGATCGTCATCTTGTTATTATTCGCAAAACAGGCCCAACGCCTAAAAAATACCCACGCAAAGCAGGAACTCCGATCAAGTCTCCGCTTGTATAAATTGTTTCACCCTCTTAGCAAAATGTTCCACGTGAAACATCTCGTTAAGAGGGGTTCTTTTCTGCAATATTCTTTTAAGTTCTAAAAAGAAGAGAATAGGATTATAGAGGAAAAAGTGGTAGAATAGATATATCGGGGTTGCGTTGAGATCATTCTACATAGATTAGCGCCTATTTCGCCGTTCAGGCTTTATTTGGGCGTTTTGTGGTTCGTGGTGATCTTAACCTTTAAGTATATGTCCAAAAAGTCAGAATTTCAGCACGAAGATTATGCTTATGATGTTTGTTTCTTCAAAACGTTCTTTCTTACATCTTCAAAAGAAGGCTTTTTGAACAACCTCTTAAAAAGCAATTGATTGTAGATTGTACTGCTTTTCCATCCCCATAACGGGATGCTACCCGTAAGGCTTGGCCTTATGTCACTATGAAACTAGGTGGTAATTGACGGAATGAAAGAACAATTTTCTAAATTGTTTGGTTTAACCGAACGGAGCAGCGGTGATGAAGTAAAGCAAATCCCGGTGGGGGAAATTGTCGGCAGTCCTTATCAGCCCCGGACCATTTTTGACGATGAGAAGATCGATGAATTATGCCAAACGATTAAAACTCACGGCGTCATTCAGCCGATTGTCGTTCGCCAGCGGAATGACAAGTATGAAATCATTGCCGGGGAACGGCGCTGGCGCGCGGTCAAAAAATTAGGGTTGGAGACGATTCCGGCCATTTTGCGCGATTTCAACGATTCCCAGGCCGCTTCGATTGCGTTGATCGAGAATCTGCAGCGGGAAGGTCTAACTTCGATTGAAGAAGCTATGGCATACCAAAATTTGATCGATCTTCATCAATTGACACAGGAAAGCCTGGCGCAAAGATTAGGGAAAAGTCAGTCGACCATCGCCAATAAAATTCGTTTGCTTCAGCTTCCGGAAGAAGTGAAAACGGCGCTCATGGAACGGAAAATTACGGAACGTCATGCGCGCGCTTTACTGTCCTTGGACTCCGAGGAACTGCAACTGAAAGTCCTGGCTGAAATAATCAGTAAGGAATTGAATGTGAAACAAACCGAAGCCAGAATTGCCTTTTATAAGGAAGTTTCGAAAAACAAAAAATCGGCTTCCAGGCGGATTTCATTTACGAAGGACGTCAGACTGGCGCTGAATACGATTCGCCAATCGATCGATATGGTTACCGGTTCAGGATTGCAAATTAAAACGGAAGAAAAAGATCACGAAGATCATTATGAAATCGTCATTCAAATCCCTAAGCGTTCCTAGAATGCTTGCTGACCCTTACCGCGAGGTTTGATGGTCAGCTTCTTTTTCGCAAATTCAGCCACATGCTCATGGAATGGAACGCACTTCCTCGCCAATTCATTCGATTGGATCAATCTGTTTCTGTTCCATAAACCAGCTCACGGTTTTAGGAAATCAACACTCGGGTTAGAAATACTTCCGAGGGGCTTTTTGGTCTTTTTGTAGCTGCAACTTGGCGAATTCAAACATCTATATGAACTACAAGAAGATTCTTCTATTATATTGAGGTGAACTGGATTGTCTAAAATCATTGCCATAGCGAACCAAAAGGGAGGCGTCGGAAAAACGACGACTTCTGTTAATTTGGGAGCTGGACTTGCTGCGATTGGAAAAAAGGTGCTGCTGATCGATATTGATCCGCAGGGGAATACGACCAGCGGCGTTGGCATCAATAAAGCGGACGTAGCCAACTGTATCTACGACGTCCTTATTAATGAAGTACATCCTAAAGAAGCGATTGCGCATACCGAAATCGAAAATTTGGATATTATCCCTGCGACGATTCAGTTAGCCGGCGCAGAGATTGAGCTTGTGCCTACGATTTCCCGCGAAGTCCGTTTGAAGAAATCGCTTCAGCCGGTTCGCAGCTTGTACGATTACATTCTCATCGATTGCCCGCCGTCTCTCGGCATTTTGACGATTAATTCGTTAACGGCCGCCGACTCCGTGCTTATCCCGATTCAGTGCGAATATTATGCTTTGGAAGGGCTAAGCCAGCTTTTGAACACGGTTCGTCTGGTACAAAAACATTTGAATACATCACTGCAAATCGAAGGCGTGTTGTTGACCATGTTCGATGCGCGCACCAACCTTGGCATTCAGGTGATTGAAGAGGTTAAAAAATATTTTCAGCAAAAGGTATACAAAACGGTTATTCCGCGCAATGTCCGGTTGAGTGAGGCGCCTTCTCATGGACAATCGATTATTACTTATGATCCACGCTCTAAGGGTGCGGAAGTATATTTAGAGTTGGCAAAGGAAGTGGTCTCTTATGAGTAGCAAACGATTGGGGAAAGGATTGGACGCTCTCATACCGTCGCTTTCTATTCAAGACGATGACAAAGTCATTGAGATTCCTCTCAACCAGCTTCGTGCCAATCCGTATCAACCACGCAAATCTTTCGACGAAGAAGCGATTCGGGAACTGGCTGAATCCATTCGCCAGCACGGTGTGATTCAGCCGATTATCGTGCGCAGTGTGCTGAAAGGTTATGAAATCATTGCCGGCGAACGGCGGTTCCGGGCTTCGCAATTCTGCGGGAACACGACGATTCCGGCGGTAGTAAGAACTTTTTCCGACCAGCAGGTTATGGAAATCGCGCTCATTGAAAACTTGCAGCGGGAAAACCTGAATGCGATGGAAATCGCGGTAGCTTATCAGGGGTTGATGGATCAGTTCCAGTTGACCCAAGAGGAGTTGTCCCTGAAGGTAGGAAAATCCCGCTCCCATATCGCCAACTTTTTACGGCTGTTGACCTTGCCGGATGAAGTCAAAGATTATGTTTCACGTGGAACATTGTCGATGGGACATGCGCGTGCATTAGTTGGATTAAAGGACCCGGCAACGATCAAACAGTTGGCCAAACAATGTATTGATCATGAGTGGAGCGTTCGCGACCTGGAGGAAGCTGTTCAGCAGCTTGATCGCAAAAAACAGGAAAAACCAAAAAGCACCAACAAAAAGCGGGATCCTTATATCGAAGAAGTAGAGGAAACTTTGCGTGAACGGTATAAGACGACCGTTAAAATCAAAGCGAACAAGGAAAAAGGAAAAATCGAGATCAATTATTATAGCTTGCAGGACTTGCAAAGAATCCTTGATATGTTGAGTTAACCGGGCGATGACATATTCATCTTTTCTGTGAAGCGGCTTGCTTTGAAGGGAAGAGGGGTATGTCATTCTTGGTCTGGCGGAAAAGACTTGGGGAGGATGTGGGAGACATATGAGAGACAATCCGGTGGTATACCTGGATCATGCAGCCACATCTTGGCCAAAACCTCCTGGGGTAGGAGAAGCCGTGTTGGAAATACTAACTGGACCAGCTGCCAATGCGGGGCGCGGAAACCATAGTATGGCGCTGCAAGCGGGGCGGGTAATGTACAAAACACGAGCTCAGCTTGCAACTTTGTTTCATATCTCAAATCCCAATGACATTGCATTCACCTCCAACGCAACCTCGGCCTTGAACATGGCGATCAAAGGATGGGTCAAACCGGGGGATCATGTCATCGCCACGATGGTCGAACATAACTCGGTGAGAAGGCCGCTTGAATATTTACGGCGAACTCAAGGCGTGGCTGTAGACTATGCAAAAGTAAATTCCCGGGGCGAAATCGACCTTGATCAAGTCCGGTCCATGTTTCGTTCCAATACAAGACTGGTCGTGTGTACGCATAGTTCAAACCTGCTAGGATGCATTTTGCCCGTAAAGGAGTTAAGCGCCATAGCTCATGAACTAGGGGCGATACTGCTGCTTGACGCTTCGCAAACGGCCGGATCCTATCCGATCGACGTCCAGGATTTGGGGATTGATATGCTGGCGTTTCCCGGACATAAGGGGCTTTTGGGACCGCAAGGGACCGGGGGACTATACATCGATCCGGATGTTGACTTGGAACCTTTGCTGCACGGCGGCACAGGGAGTCAATCGGAGGAGCCCGAGCAGCCGGCGGTTCGGCCGGACCGCTATGAGGCCGGAACGGGCAACGCGCCGGGGATTGCCGGTCTTGGAGCTGGAGTTGGTTATGTGCTTAAAGAAGGAGTCCAAAATCTATTCCGCAGGGAATGGGCTTTAACGCAAAAATTAATGGAGCAACTGCTCGCCGTAAAAGGCATATCCTTATTGGGCCCGGAGCTGGGGAAGCCGCGTACGGGGATCGTGGCGTTTACGATTGCTGGACATGAAGCCTCCGAGCTGGCTTTTACACTGGACCGGGAATTCGGTATCGCCGTGCGGGCCGGTTATCATTGTACGCCGCTTGGACATGAGACGGCTGGAACATTGGAAGGCGGAGCGGTTCGGGTCAGCGTGGGGTACAATACGACAAATGCCGATGTCGAGGCGCTCATTGCGGCGTTGACATCGATCACAAAGTCATCATAGGCATAGGGGAGTAGACATTAGCATGCGGGATTGGAATGATCTCATCTTCGACCAGTTGTTTTTGGTCGTTGGCGTATTTATCATTTTGTTGGTTTGGTTGTTCGTTTGGAACTTGATACAAGGCAGTAAGCTGCGGAAAATGAGAAAAAAATACGATTTGATGATGAAGGGAACCGGCGTTGAAGATCTGGAGAGCCTGCTAATTGATTTGAAAATGCAGCAGGACAAAATCGAAGATGTTCAGGAAACTCAGGCTCGGCAGCTTGACGAATTACAGCGGCTGATGCCGAAGCAAAAAGCGAAAATCGGAATTAAACGCTACAATGCATTCGGTGAACGCGGAAACGACCTGAGCTTCTCGATTGCGTTTATTAACGAGGAACAGGACGGAGTTGTTCTTACCGGGCTTTACAACCGCGACGGCTCCTATGTATATGCCAAATCTTTGTCGAAGGGCGAATCAACGCATGCGTTATCCACGGAAGAACGGGAAGCTATTGCTCTCGCCGCGATAAAGGAGTAAGGTTCCGGTTCCATTCTTTGATTGCGGTGTAAACGCAATTGGCAATGATGTCCGCTAGCCGCATCACAAGACTAAGCCGTGTGTTTTGCAATACAAAATACTCCATGAAGCCGCCGACATTGACGATGCCCGTGAGATGGATATCGCCGACCGGCGGCAGTTCTTTATTTACCCCCGCGCCGGGGCGGAGCGGCCCTTGCACGACCTGGATCGATCCGACGCTCGACGTTTGGCCAAGGCAGGCGTCAATGCCGATAATAAACGGGTCGGCGAAAGTCCGGTCGATGAGTTCGAGCGTGTCTTTGAGATTCATGGCATGAACGGGTTCATCGAGCGTCCCGAATAGATGGAATTCCGGGCTATTATATTTTGCGAGAGAAGTGCCTACCAGGGGGCCAAGGCAGTCTCCGGTCGAACGGTCTGTCCCAATGCAGATGATGACGATCTCCTGTCCGGGAGTGATTTCGGCAAAATGCAGAAGCAGACGATGAATGATGGCGGAATGAATCCCTGGTTCCGTATGGGCGATTTTTAAATACGGCATTGGTTGGCCTGAGATTGACGGTTGTAGCTGTGACATGGAATCTCCCTTTCCTCGAGTAAAATAACGTCAAAGACAGCTCGTAGATTTAGTAGATAGTATATGGAAGAAACGGGGATTATATACTCGGACTAAAGTCATGATTCAAAAAAGGGGGGACGACGGTGGGGGAAGCGTGGCTGGTGATGGCTTTTGATTCAACCCAGCAGGCGTTGCGAGCCGAAATGCTGTTGGAATATGCCGAGGTAGACATCGACCTGTGTCCGACGCCCAAGGAGATAACCGCAGGCTGCGCCTTATCGATTCGATTTCCGTCAGAGGCTTTGGAAAAAGTGAAGAGGATCATTCGCAGCGAAACGGTGGAAATTCGGGGCATTTACTCGCCGCGGCCGATGGGCTATGATAGCATAGAGCTATAATCCGTCAGGGATTGTGCGAAAGGATGATAGATGCAATGTGGTTGGAGATGGCAACGGATGAAATGCTGAATGCCGCCGTTACCTGGAAGGATAAGGTTTGGAACTGGTTTGCGGATATGGATATGTGGCAAGGCGTGCTGATTTCCGCATTAAAAATACTGCTTATTTTTATCTTAACCCGCTTATTTGTAAAAGTGATCTACCGTTTGATCGACCGCTCCTTGGAGCGAAGGGAAAAGAACCGGCTGCAAATGAACCCCCGCAGACTGGTGACCGTAGGGGAGTTAATGAAAAATGTAACGTCCATTACGGCGAATTTTATTTTGTTGATGCTGGTGCTGGGGGAAATCGGTTTTGAATTGGGACCGTTATTGGCCGGCGCCGGTGTATTGGGATTGGCGATCGGGTTTGGCGCACAGGCTTTGGTTAAAGATGTGATCTCTGGCTTTTTCATTATATTGGAGGATCAATTCGCGGTGGGAGACGTCATTCAGACCGGCAGCTATAAAGGAACGGTGGAGATGATCGGCCTGCGTTCAACGCGGCTGGTCAGTTGGACCGGCGAGGTGCACATTATTCCGAACGGTTCGATCATCAATGTGACGAACTATTCGATCGGAAACGCGTTGGCCGTTGTCGATTTGACGTTTAGCCAAACCCGCCGGCTGGAGGAGAGCATGGAGCTGCTGAAAGCCGCGATGGAGAAGCTAAAGCAGAGCCATCCGGAGTTTTCCCAGGCGCCAAACGTGCTTGGCATCCAATCCATGTCCTCCAGTGAATACGTCATTCGGATCGCCGCGGAATGTCCGCCGTCGAAACGTACGGAGGTGGAACGGCTGATTCAAACCTTCGCCAAGGAGGCTTTGGAGGATGCGGAGATGGGGAGAGGGACTGCAGTAAGCCGATAAGTTGGCAGAGTTAAGGCAAGGAACTAATGCATGCAGAAAGGAGCAGGGCCATGGAGCGAAAATCTTTTCAATTGGGCGATATTGTACAAATGAAAAAAAATCATCCGTGCGGGAGCAACGAAATGGAAATCATCCGCATGGGGATGGATATCCGTATTAAATGCGTAGGCTGCAAGCACAGCGTGCTGGTGCCTCGCGCCAAGTTCGAAAAAAACATGCGCAAGGTGCTGCGTTCTGCGGCGGCAGAGCAGGAGACGGGGCAGCAGCCTCCTGAGCAGACGGATTAAGGGCCTTCGGAAGCATAGGGTTACACGTGTAAACCAAATCGTAGAACAGTTCACCCGGCTGCCCGTAGGCATCCGGTTAATCATTAGTTCAACTTATAGAGCTCCCGGCAGAGGTGATTCGACGTTTATGGCGCTGAATGCGCCTCTTTTTTACATAATTTGAACAAAAGGCTCGCATTTCCTTAATATATCGGCAGTATGCTAAGTTCAGAACGGGGAAGAGGTGAGAAGCATGAGTGGCTACCCAATTATCGCCTCCATTACTCAAGACATCATGATCTCTGCTGCAGTTGACGGTAAAGTCGAGCGCGTTATTTTGATGGCGGGCAACATTATGACGCTGGATGAGATCGTCAAGCAATTGCGCAAAAAGAACAAACAGATTTATGTCCACGTCGAAATGGTGGGTGGGATCGGCCGGGATGCCTCGGTGATCGAGTATTTAGCCGAAATGTTCGCCATCGACGGCATTGTCACGACGAAAAGCAACATGGTCGTCGCGGCCAAGCAGGTTGGTATCAAGTCGATTCAACGGGTATTTGCAATCGATTCGGCAGCAGTGGAAACGGCGATTCGCATGATCCAGCATTGCGAGCCGGATGAGGTGGAACTCATGCCCGGACTTATGCCGCGAATTATCCGCGAGTTCAAGCAGAGGATCGGCCAGCCGTTGATAGCGGGAGGGCTAATCCGCAATCAGGAGGAGATCGACACGGCCTTCCGAAGCGGAGCCAGTTATGTGTCGATCGGAAACCCCGATTTCTGGAACGATTTTGCTACCGGCAGCATGCCGAAGCAGCTTTCGTCCCAAAAGTGAATAATGCCTAAGGGTGGAGACACTGAGAAAACCCAAAAGCAGCCTTCCTTGCTAAGATATGCACGGTGTAGGTTGTTTTTTTTATTTTCGGCGTATTTCTTGCAGTCTGGGGGGAAGATGGATTTTACATAATTTGGTTGTTATCTGTTCTGCATTATTCTATTGCATTGGTACAAGATCCATGGTATAATGAAATTCGCTGTGGAGAGGTACCCAAGAGGCCCAAGGGGGTTGACTCGAAATCAACTAGGCGTCGCAAGGCGTGCGTGGGTTCGAATCCCACCCTCTCCGCCATAATTATTTAAATATAAGGTAATGAACCGAACTCCTTACGTATAAAGTAAGGGGTTTTTATTTATAAAATTCAACATTTATAGAGACAAAATCAGCTTAGCCGCTGTTGCTTGGCTCGAACAGTTAATTGTAAATCATACAACTAACTTTACATCAATTTATCTGATTATTCGTTTAATTGCATTTCATGCAACTGCTTCGTGTCTTTTTGCCTTTCCTTCGAAAGATAGGCGAGTAATTGCAGGTTTTGCACTTAATCAAGCGTTGTATCAGCATTTCCGGATAAGTAACTGTATACTTTACAACTATTCCCTTAGAACAAAAGAGTACTGAAGAAGAAAGCAGGCACGTATTTCAAGTTGCGAAAGTTGAGATAAAAATAACCCGGAAATTTTTCCCGGGTTGTCCCACAATTAATTAACCTTGAAACGTGGAGTGTTGAGATGCAGTGTTTGGTTTTTGGGCAGCACTGACCATGAGCAGAATCCCTGTAATAATGTGCATGATCATGCCTACTACAGGAATCCAGCCGATAACCGAGGTTACGATCCCCAGTACCGAACCATAGATGGGTTCATTGTTCTTCTTGGAAAGAACCAGGGTAATAATATGTAGGATGAACATAACAAACAACGGAGTCCAGTATAAACCAAGAATAATAGCTCCGCCCAGGACCGGAATCCCCAGGAAAATTTCAAAGGCCCCCGTAATCCATTTTAAAATGCGAGATGAACTCATTGACAATCCCTCCTGAAATTTGCAAGTAATCATTTATAGTCTAACAGAACTAGTTCATTGTGGCTATAAAAAACAAAAGAAAAAGGACCCTTGCAGGCCCTTATTGGTTGACTGTGAACTAACTTTTAGAAATCTTTTCACACAAGCCAGAGAAATCATTCGATACTGCCTTAGTATACGTAGGTCTTCGAAGAGAGGGCTTTTCCAACCTGTACTCTTACGCTTTCTTGACTTCAAAGTCAGTTGACCAATCCGTTCATTTGAAGCGAACGGTCCTACATTCCGGAGCTCCAGTATGTCGCTAACGGTTGTGAGCGAGCTTATTTGGCCGAAAAGACGGGACTTCAATTTCTAACGGTTGTAATCGCGCTTATTTGGGTGAAATAGGCACGAATCCGCAGAAATACGGCAAATAAGCTCAGTCGCAACCGTCCCTCGTATTTAAGAAGTTTTCTCACGAATACTCACTTATTCGCAGGATTTCGCTACCTTGAAAAGCGAAGAGATGGGGGAGCTCCGGACAAAAAGCCGTGGTTTCTTGCAAAAGGGTGTGCAGGAACAGAAGTCGTGC
>SNQY01000131.1_pt1 | contig 46670 bp, 42 predicted proteins | sample 2580551 | NCBI WGS metagenome assembly SNQY01 (sample SAMN10953785, study PRJNA522744) | food fermentation metagenome | isolation source: 144-hour incubation of native-enriched microbial consortia from nixtamalized... | place: Mexico | collected 2017-09-24 | reverse complement strand
AAAGGAAAACTGTGCCACTTCTCTGCGGACATTTTCCTTTTTGAATCTAAGACCGAAACAAATCTGTAAATATATTTCATTAATTACCAAAATAGTAATTGGACCATAATTTCAACTTTTCATGTCAGGTTGTTTGCATGGCTAGTGCAAAAGAGATGCATTTTTGCATTTCAACCGCTCTAAAATGGAGATTTGCGGAGAATGGAATGCACTTTTGCAGTTGATCCCATCGGGCCTCTCCATGGCCTAGGTAACGTTCCATTTTAAAGTTAGAACGTGTTTCGACCCGCTGGATAAAATGTGTTTAATTGGTGTCATTTTCGTCGCCTCCTTTTAATAATGTGCGGCCCATGCTTCCAACAGGAAAGGAAGATGGGCTTTTTTTGCATTTCCGTCAAAACGCGATTTGTAATTTAATATTTCAAAAGAAAGTTCAATAAAATCAATAAAAATTCTATTAAGTTTTATCGTCAATCCATTTATAGTGAAATTGTAAAAATGTAATATATTTCTATTATATGATTTTTAAGGAGGTTGATCGGACGTAAAAGTTTATTCGAAGATGTGATCTCCGGTTGATTCCATTCAGAGGTTAAACGAAAGGAGACGTGAAAGTAATACAAAAGAATACTGCACAGGATCAAAATATTTTTGAGAATCCGATTATATGGGCGGATGTGCCCGATCCCGATGCAATTAGAATTGGAAACGCTTTCTATATGACGAGCACAACAATGCACATGAACCCGGGTGTGCCGATCATGAAATCCTATGATCTCGTCAATTGGGAAATTGTAAACTATGTTTACGGTACACTGGGGGATTTGGACGCGCAAGCTTTACGGAATGGCCAAAATGAGTATGGCAAGGGCTCGTGGGCCAGCAGTCTTCGGTATCATAACGGCACCTATTATGTGGTTTTTTCATCCAGCATAGCGGGGAAGACTTTCATCTACCGGACACAAGATATCGAAAACGGTCCGTGGACAAGCTCCACGATCGGATTTTACCATGACATGTCACTTTTGTTTGATGACGATGGGAGAGTGTATCTCGTTCATGGGAGCGGAGATATTCGCCTTACCGAGCTTACTTCGGATGCCACCGCCGTCAAACCGGGCGGGTTAAATCAGGTCATTATCCCCAACGCCAGTTTGGCAGCGGGTCCTAACGTAGGCCTCCCGGCCGAGGGGGCGCATATTCAAAAAATCAGCGGCAAGTATTACGTCTTCCTGATCACCTGGCCGCAGGGAGCCGGCCGCACCCAATTGGTATTTAGAGCGGATCGTATTACAGGTCCTTATGAAGGCCGGGTCGCTTTGGACTATGCCGGTATAGCTCAAGGCGGAATCGTGGATACGCCTGACGGTAAGTGGTACGGGTTGCTGTTTCAGGATCACGGTTCCGTGGGGCGCATTCCCTTTATTGTACCTGTCGCCTGGCAAAACAACTGGCCTGTATTCGGCGTGAACGGCCAAGTCCCCACGCAGATGCAAAAGCCGGTTACCGGCGTGAATTCTAATGAATGGTTTGTGGCCTCCGATGAATTCAATCAGTCCCGGCTTTCGCTGGTATGGCAGTGGAATCACAATCCCGACAACAATCTGTGGTCGCTTACGGCGCGTTCAGGATATCTGAGACTGACGACCGGAAGAACCAGCACAAGTATTTTGGATGCCCGCAACTCGCTGACGCAAAGAACCTTTGGCCCGGAAAGCTCCGGACGGATCGCAATAGACGTAAGCCGCATGAAAAACGGCGATTATGCGGGGCTTGCGGCGCTTCAAAAGAACTACGGGCTTGTTGGCGTCAAAATGTCCGGCAATTCCAAATCGGTCGTGATGGTTAACGGCAGTTCGGCAACGCCGGTGGAAGTGGCCAGCGTGCCGCTTACACAGAACAATGTATATTTAAAAGTGGAAATGGACTTCAAAAACAAAACCGATAAAGCCTATTTTTATTACAGTTTGGACGGCAACCGGTGGACGGCGATCGGCAACAGGCTGCAGATGAGCTACACCATTCCGCATTTCATGGGTTATCGGTTTGCCATCTTTAATTATGCGACTCAATCGGCCGGCGGATACGTGGATGTCGATTATTTCCGAATCGAAAACCGCATGACGGGAACGGAGTGATCATCCGGAGAATCCCTCGTGCAAAGCGGCTCGATTTCCAAAATTCATTATTGGGAGGCGATTTTATGTATTTGTTAAAGTCAAAATTTGTGCATGTATTGACCTCTTTGGTCATGGTGGTATCTTTGCTGGCGTTTTCCTCGCCGCAAATTGCGAATGCCGGGCTTGTGTCAGGCTCCAAATTTTTAGGCAACATTATCGCGGGCTATGTTCCCTCCAATTTCACTGCTTATTGGAACCAAGTCACACCTGAGAACTCCACAAAATGGGGTTCCGTCGAAGGCGTACGCGGTTCCATGAACTGGTCGCAAGCGGATATGGCCTACAACTACGCCAAGGCCAATGGCTTACCGTTCAAATTCCATACGCTCGTATGGGGAAACCAAGAGCCGGTGTGGATTTCCGGGCTGCCGGCTGCGAATCAAAAGGCGGAAGTTACCGAATGGATTCAAGCGGCCGGTCAAAAATACCGCAACGCGGAATTCGTCGACGTTGTGAACGAGCCGCTGCACGCCAAGCCTTCTTACCGGAATGCGATCGGCGGCGACGGCTCTACGGGATGGGATTGGGTCATCTGGTCGTTCGAGCAAGCGAGAAAGGCGTTCCCGAATTCCAAACTATTGATTAACGAATACGGCATTATCAGCGATCCGAATGCGGCGCGGCAATACGTTCAGATCATAAACTTGCTGAAGGCCAGAGGTTTAATCGACGGCATTGGCATTCAGTGCCACCATTTCAATATGAATACCGTTTCCGTAAGCACGATGAACAGCGTTCTTAGCACGCTGTCTGCCACCGGGCTGCCAATCTACGTCTCGGAGTTGGATATAACGGGCGACGACGGAACTCAATTGCAAAGATACCAACAAAAGTTTCCGGTGCTGTGGGAACACCCGAACGTGAAAGGCATTACGCTCTGGGGGTATATTCAAGGACAAACATGGGAGGACGGCACTCATCTTATCACCAGCTCGGGCGCCGAACGTCCGGCCATGAAATGGTTGAAGGGTTATCTTGCCGGAAGACGATAACGGTACGGCGGATCATAACTGGAGATTCAACGTTTGTTGGATAACTCATGCAAGGAGGGGAATGAAATGAAAAAAAGCAGTCGAATGAAAGCTTTATTATTGGCCTTTGTCATACTGTGGGCGGGAGTGTTGAACGGACAGGTTGCACAGGCGGAAACAGCGGCCATCGCTAAAACTCCGGGCAACTCCAACCCATTAATGGATCACAAGCTTGGGGCCGATCCATCCGCACTGGTCTATAACGGCAGAGTCTATATTTATATGTCTAGCGATGCTTATGAATATGACAGCAATGGAAAGATCAAGGCCAACTCGTTCAGCAATTTAAATAAGGTGCATCTGATCTCATCCGACGATATGGTGAATTGGACGGATCACGGGGCTATTCCGGTGGCCGGGTCAGGCGGCATCGCCAAATGGGCGTCGGGTTCTTGGGCACCGGCCGCAGCGCACAAAAAAATAAATGGCCAGGATAAGTTTTTCCTTTATTTTGCCAATGGCGCTGGAGGGATCGGTGTACTCACGGCGGATAGTCCGATCGGACCGTGGACGGATCCGCTGGGAAAAGCGCTGGTTTCCTGGAGTACCCCGGGAGTCAGCGGCGTTGTTTGGTTATTTGATCCGGCTGTTCTGGTAGATGATAACGGCTCCGGCTACTTATATTTTGGCGGGGGAATTCCTGGCGGTGATAATCCAACTCAAAATCAATGGGCAAGTCCCAAGACGGCCCGCGTCATCAAATTAAGCAGCGATATGATTCATATCGAAGGCAGTGCGCAATTGCTTGACGCCCCCTTCTTTTTTGAGGATTCAGGGATCCACAAGTATAACGGAAAATACTATTATTCCTATTGCTCCAACTTTGGCGGAAATCATCCGGCGGGCAGCCCGCCTCCCGGTGAAATCGCCTATATGGTGAGCGACAACCCCATGGGGCCGTTTACTTACGTGAAATCCATCTTGAGGAATCCGGCTGTGTTCTTCGGCGTTGGGGGCAATAATCACCACACCATTTTTAGCTTTAATAATAAGTGGTATATTACCTACCATGCCCAAACCGTCAGCAAAGCCCTTTTAGGTGATGGCATGGGGTACCGTTCCCCGCATATCAATGAACTGACGTATAGCGGGAATGAAATCGTACCGGTTCAGGGCACGATGCGGGGTGTTTCGCAAACAAAGCATCTGAATCCGTATCAAAGAACCGAGGCGGAAACCATCGGGTGGAACGGCGGCATTCTGACCGAGGTTTCCCAAGCGCCGGGCGGCATGGTGCCAAGCGTAAATATGAATGTAACCGATATCCACAACGGGGACTGGGTTGCAGTGGGGAACGCCGATTTCGGATCAACCGGCGCAGCCTCGTTTAAAGCTAACGTTGCGTCAACGGTGGTAGGACAAATCGAAATTCGCCTCGACAGTCCGACTGGCCAGGTGATCGGCACGCTTAATGTCACTCCTACAGGGGGGAACCAGGTTTGGAGATTGCAAGAAACGAATGTTAATCGTGTGACAGGGGTTCATAATATTTACTTTATGTTTAAAGGCGCAAGCGGCCAGCGTCTGTTCAACTTCGATTATTGGCAGTTTGCGACTTCTTCCGGTGGGGAGACGCCGGTTGAAAACGGCCGCGTATATAAGCTTCAGAACGTACACAGCAACATGGTAGTCGGCATTACCAATATGTCCACGGCCAACGGCGGGCAGGCGGTCCAATGGGATGATAACGGTACGGCGGATCATGAATGGCGGTTTGAGCGCTTAGACAGCGGTTATTACAAGCTGACGAATATCCACAGCGGCAAAGTGCTAGGTATAGAAAACATGTCCACGGCCAGAGGAGCTTCCGCCGTACAGTGGGACGACAATGGCACGGCCGATCATGAATGGCAGCTCGCGCCGCTGGGCGATGGCAGCTACAAATTGGTCAACCGCCACAGCGGTATGGTGCTCGGCGTGGACGGCATGTCCAGGGAAGCAGGCGCAAAAATCGTGCAATGGGACGATAACGGCACCGCAGACCATAACTGGAGATTCATGTTGGTCAGGTAACGAATAAGAAATGGCGGTGCAGGGATAACTCCCTTGCACCGCCATTTCTTTGCTTTTTACATGTTTTTTATAACCGATTGCGGTTCCGGTACAGCAAAATCATAAAAAACGGGGCCCCGATCGCGGCCGTTAAAACACCGGCGGGGACGTCCCGGGGCAAAAAAGCGGTGCGGGCGATCAGATCGGCAATGAGCAGGATCAAAGCGCCCAGCAGTGCGCTGATCGGGAGCACGCCGGAAAAGGACGGCCCCGCCAGTTTGCGGGCCATATGCGGCGCCATCAGGCCGATAAAGGCGATCGCGCCGCCGATGGCCACGGCGGAACCGGCGAGCGAAACGCTTAGGGCGATCAGCAGCAGACGCTGCAGCTGCACGCGGGCCCCGACGCTCGTGGCGATATCATCGCCGAGGGCCTGGATGTTGACCTGGCGGGCTTGCAGCCAGGTGAGGGCCAGCAATACAGCCGTCCAAGGCAACAGTGTCAGCACGTCATTTTCCCACGACACGCCATAGATACTGCCGGTCATGAATGTGAGCGATTGGCTGGCCAATTGCAAAGGACCGGAGATGATCAGCATGAACGACAGCGATTTAATGGCGGCGGACACGCCGATCCCGATCAGGATGATCCTCAAGGGAGACACGCCCTTTTTCCAGGCCAGCACATACAGTAACGCCGTGACGAGAAATGCGCCGCCGATCGCGGCAAGCGGCATCCAGTGAATCGAAATGCTGCCTTGAAACAAGAAAATGAACAAGACCGCGCCCAGCGAAGCACCCTCGGTGATTCCGGCCACATCGGGCGAGGCGAGCGGGTTGCGGATGACGCCCTGCAGAATAGCCCCGGCGACCGCCAAAGACGCGCCGACCAGCACGGCGATGATGATCCGCGGCAGCCGGATTTTTTGCACGATGACCTGATTTCCCGGGTCGGCCATGCCGAATAAGGACTTGATGACAGTAAGGGGAGGGATGTATTTGCTGCTGATGCCAACGCTGATGACCATAACCGCCAGACATAATACGGACAACAATAGGCAGATCCAAACCGTTCTTTTTTTCTTCGCCAGCAGGGTCGATTTGGCGTTCGAGACCTGAAGCTTGCCGGGTTTGGCCATCAGTTTTTCACCCCTTTCCTTGCGATGTATACGAAGAACGGTACCCCGAGCAGCGCGGTCATGACCCCGACCGGAACTTCCTTGGGCATGGCGATGTACCTTGAGCCGATGTCGGCCGACACCAAGAGCAAGGCCCCGAACAAGGCGCAGTAAGGCAAGATCCAGCGGTAATCCGCGCCTATGAAATAGCGGACGATATGCGGGATAATGATCCCGACAAACGCGATCGGACCGGCTACCGCAACCGACCCTCCGGCGAGCAGAATCACGGCCGCCGTAGCCAAAGTTTTAATTCGGCCCGTGCGTTGGCCGAGCCCTTGCGCTACGGTATCTCCCATTGCCAGGATATTCAGCTGTCCGGACAGAAGGAGAGCGATAACCATCCCGGCCCCCATATAAGGAAGAACGGCAACGAGTTGGTCCATTCCCCGTCCCGCAACGGATCCGACCAGCCAGACGAGCACCTGATCGAACATTTTGCCGTCGGAGAGCATCAGTCCCTGCGTGAGCGAGTAGAAAAAAGCGGCCATCGAAGCGCCGGCAAGCGTGATTTTGAGCGGCGTCATGCCGTCACGTCCGATGCTTCCGAGCAAAAACACGACCATTCCGCTTAAGGCCGCTCCGGTCAAAGCAACCCAGGTAAGGGGCTGCATGCCCGATATGCCCAGCCACCCGGTCGCCAGGATAATGAAGAAGGCCGCGCCGGAGTTAACGCCAAGCGTGCTCGGCGAAGCGATCGGGTTGCGGGTGACGACCTGCATCAGCGCTCCCGCAACCGCGAGGCAAGCGCCGACAGCGGCGGCGATAAAGGCCCGCGGTACCCGGGCCGTCTGAATGAGCAGATGCTCGTTGCTGCCGTTTGGGCGGACAAACGATTCCCACACGGTGCCGAAAGGGATGTCCGTCACGCCGAAGCTGATGCTGCAAACGAGGGCTGCGGCCAGGGCAACTAGCGAAATCAATAAGCCGAAACCTTTCATGAGGCAAATTCCCACTTTCCAGTTCAAGAAAATAATATCCATTAAATATTAGAAGATGCGGTGCGGACTGTCAATGATTATGAGAATCATTCTTAATGGATTGACAAGAGGTCTGACATGCTTTATAGTTTTGAACATCGTGGTGAAGATGATAATCATTATCACCCATAACAAGTACTTTGCAGACATATTTTTAAGGGGGATCATTAATGAGCTTTACTCGCAATCACATCATCCGAAATCGCGCCGTATGGTGGGGGATTGCCATTTTGGCGCTCATGCTGGCGCTGAGCGGATGCGGAAGCAATCAAAGCCAAGGAGCTTCCGGGAACACCAAAGCGGCAAACGGGACGCCTTCCGCGGAGAATGGGGACTCTAGCGGTAATACGGCCGCCGGCGCTGTCCGTACCGTTAAACATGCGATGGGAGAAACGAAAATAGAAGGTACGCCGAAGCGGGTTGTCGTTTTGACCAATGAAGGCACGGAAGCGCTGCTTGCTCTGGGAGTTAAACCGGTCGGCGCCGTCCGCTCCTGGACGGGGGACCCATGGTATGCGCATATTAAAGACGAGATGGACGGGGTTGAAGTAGTTGGCGAGGAGAGCCAGCCGAATCTGGAATTGATCGCCGGACTGCAGCCGGATTTGATCATCGGGAACAAGATGCGCCAGGAGAAAGTTTACGAGCAACTGAATGCCATTGCGCCTACGGTGATGTCCGAAGACCTGCGCGGCAACTGGATGGACAACTTCAAGCTGTACGCCGAAGCGCTTGGGATGACCGACAAAGGCGACGAACTGCTGGCCGCCTTCGAAGCGCGGATCGAAGACTTTAAAGCCAAAGCCGGCGATAGGCTGAAAGAAACGGTATCGGTGGTCCGGTTCATGGACGGGAAAACCCGCGTATATCACACGAACACGTTCTCAGGAATTATTTTCGAGCAGCTTGGCATCGCCAGAAATGAAATGACGAAAAACGCCAAGGACACGTTCGTCGATGAAATTACGAAAGAACGGCTGTCCGAAGCGGACGCCGACCGGTTGTTCTACTTTACTTACGACGTAGGCGACGGCAAAGCCAATCAGACCGAAACTGACTGGACGAACGATCCGCTGTGGAAAAACCTGAACGCGGTGAAGAGCGGCAAAGCCTATAAAGTGGACGACGCCATCTGGAATACTGCCGGCGGCATCAAAGCGGCAAATCTGATGCTTGACCAGCTGTCCGAGATATACGGGCTTGAAAAGTAAATTAATAATCAATGGCTGCACAGCAAGAGGCCGTTTCCTAACCATGGGAAACGGCCTCTATTGTTTTCCCGCTGGGAATCGCGAGCTGCCGCGGAAGTCAGGGGAGGATGTTTTCGGCGTTATTTCGCCGTCCGGGCGAACCTACCCAAGATTTCCGTGGACTGCACCACGTTCATGAATGCCTGCGGGTCGGTTTCGGCCACCGCTTTGCGGACGGCGGCCAGTTCGTATCGCGTCGTTACCGTCATGAGCATATAATTTTTCTCTTCGCTGTACCCGCCCTCCGAGTGGATGCACGTGATGCCGTGATGCAGCTGGCGCAAGCGGCAAAGCATTTTCTCTTTTTGCTTGGTGATGATAAAGCAGGTCACCTTGATATGTCCGACATGGATCATGTCGACGACCTTGCCTTTGACGAAGGTCGACAGCATGGAGTAGAGGGCCAGGTCCCAGCTCTGCAGAAATCCGAGCGCCACGATCACGATGCCGTTCAAGAGGAACAAAATATTGCCCATCGCCACGTCATGTTTACGGGTAACGATCGATCCGAGAATATCGAAGCCGCCGGTCGAGCCGCCTACGCGCAGCGAAAAGCCGATGCCCGCCGCCGAGATGATCCCGCCGCACACGGCGCCGAGAATCGGGTCGTTGGTCACCTGGATCTGCGGGATGATCGCCATAAACCACGTCGTGCTCGCGACGGAAATACAGCTTAAAATGATGTACCGCCGCCCGACCGCTTTCCAGCCCCAGGCAATAAGAGGGACATTCAGCAGAAAGTACAGAATCGATATATTCCAGTCCGTAAAATAACCGATAAAGGAGGCAACGCCTGTCAGCCCGCCGGACAGCAGCTTGTGGGGGATCAGAAACAAATTAAGCCCGGCGGCGACGAACAGCGCGGAAACGAGGATGATTCCCACTTCCTGAGCCGGTTTTAACGCGGCTTTGACCGGTTTGGCGATGATCGGAACATATTGATTCAAGTTCATGTCTCTAACCCTTCTTTTCTTTAAAGGTTGTTCAAAAAGTCTTCTTTCCATGACGGAGCAGTTCATGATGTGGACACGGCATCGAGATATCTCGATAAAAAATTGTTATCGGATTAAATTATCATTTTTATCACTCATAAGGACTATGATCTGCGTCACGAAAAACAATGTTCAATAATATGTCATTCCGTTTTTGCCGAGCGGTTATACGTTTTTTCCATGATTTATTTTGCCTCGCCTTTCGGTGCTTTTGAGGAACCGGGCCGGGCTTATTTTAAAAGCATGGTTTATATTATGGTCGTCCGGCATGGGAAAAGCTGAATCGGGGCATGTTATGGATAATTCTTGATTGAAAGAAAGGGATATCCATGGTAAAAAGAAGAGGAAACGGTCCGGCGGCGGAGGGCGCCAATGAAGCGGACCTGAAGCAGTTCAAAGCGGAGGTTATGCGGCGCGAAGGTTACCCTGTCGATCCGCAGCATCCGGACGACGTGAAATACGAGGTGGCCGAATCGCTTGGCGTGCCGCTAAAGGAAGGCGATAACGGGGATTTGACCTCGGAGGAGGCCGGTAAAATCGGCGGCGCCATCGGCGGCTCGATGGTCCGGGAAATGATCCGTTTGGCCAAGCAGAAGCTGAGCGATTCGCAGCGGTAAGCGTATTATGGCTGGGGCGAACTTGAAGGCATCGCCGGCGTTTCGCCCCGGTCAACATGGTGATCGATTGGAGGAAACAGGCCATGAACGAGCTCGATCGGCTGGAAGCATGCTTATCGGAATGGGTGGAAACGAGCCGGCTGGATAGCGCAAAGGGGACCGTGGCCACGTACATTCCCGAATTGTCGAAATCGCCCAAGCATCTGCTGGGGATTCATCTGATCGATGCGGGAGGAAGATCCGTAAGCGCTGGAGATGCCCAGGCTCCGTTTACGATGCAGAGCATCTCTAAGGTGTTTACGTTGATCCTTGCGTTGATGGATCATGGGGAAGAAGCGGTTTTTTCCAAAGTGGGCATGGAGCCTACGGGCGACAACTTCAATTCGATCATGAAGCTCGAGCTGGTGCAGCCGGCGATTCCGTTTAACCCGCTGATCAACGCTGGGGCGATCGTGGTGTCTTCGATGATCAAAGGCGACGGCGCGTTGAACAAATCGGCCCGCATCCTGGAGTTTTTTCGCGAGTTGGCCGGGAATCCCGCGCTGGATTACAATTTGGAAGTGTACCGGTCGGAGGCGGCGACGGGCCATCTGAACCGCTCGATGGCTTATTTTTTGCTGGATAAAGGGACGCTGGGCTGCGATGTGGAACAGGTGTTGGAGGTTTACTTCCGCCACTGCTCGATCGAGGTAACCTGCGCCGATTTGGCCCGTATGGCGTTGGTGCTGGCGAAGGACGGCACGGACCCGATTACCGGCAAGGAGCTGATTCCCCGGCGCTTTGTGCAGATCGCCAAAACGTTTATGGTGACGTGCGGAATGTACAACGGCTCGGGCGAGTTCGCGATCGGAGCGGGACTGCCGGCCAAAAGCGGCGTATCGGGCGGGATTTTGTCCCTGGTACCCGGACGCTGGGGCATTGGCGTGGTAGGGCCGGCGCTAAACCCGAAAGGAAACAGTATCGCGGGCGTCCATTTGCTGGAGCGGCTGTCGCGCGAGTTTAACTGGAGCATTTTTTAAGATGATAAGAATTTATGATGCGGTTCATTTCCGGTCAAAAGCTGCTTTTTATCGAATAGCCTCATAAGAGATGTACGCCTGATCCATATTTTCGAGGAATTTTATAACAAATCGTGCATTGTTCTCATATCCTCTTCCATTTGAACTAGCTACTATAGAGATGTAAACAAGTTACTCAGAAGCGAATGGGAGGGGTTCATCCATGTTGAAATGGAAGCGTTTACTGGTTTCGCTGATGGCGCTTTCCCTCGTCGGGATGCTTGCGGCATGCGGCGGCGGTGGAAAGCCGGGCGGGGCCAACGGAGAAACGGCCGGTGCGGGGAACGCATCGGGAGCGGGAGGAGACGGACAAATCAAGCTGCGCATGATGTGGTGGGGATCTCAAGAACGGCATGAAGCCACGCTGGCCGCACTGGAACTGTACACGAAAAACCATCCGAACATTACGTTTGAGCCGGAATATTCCGGGATGGACGGCTATTTGGACAAATTGTCGACACAGGCGGCCGCCAAAAACGCGCCGGACATCATCCAGCTGGACCCGGGCTGGGCTCCGGACTGGGCCGGACGCAATCAATTGTCACCGCTGGATTCGGTGGACGTTGCGAAGATCGATCCGAAGCTGCTGGCCGGCGGACAGAAGGACGGAACGCAGTACGCCGTGCCGCTTGGTTCCGTTGCTTTCGGGTTGATTTACGACAAAGCGGCGCTGGATAAGCTGGGCATCAAAAACCCGGAAAACGGCTGGACTTGGGACGAATTCTTTGCCTTGGCCAAAGAATTCAAAGGCAAGCTGCCCAGCGGCCAATATTTCACCAAGGATTACGCGGCCAACTATTTTATGTATTCGGCATACCAATACAGCAAAGGTAAAGGCACGGTCATTTCGGATGACGGCAAATTCAATGTCGACCAGGAATCGTTCCTGGAGTGGACGAAGCGGTTCGAGGAACTGCGCAAGGAAGGGCTGGTGCCGCCGGCCGATGTGAATTCCTCGGATAAAGAATTCGATCCGCAAATGGACTTGATGGTGGCCGGAAAAATCCTCTTCCGCTACAGCTTCTCCAACAACTATGGCGCATGGGACAGTCTCAAGCCGGGCGCGTATGCGCTGGTGACGATGCCGCGGGCCGAAGAAGCGGGCGGATGGCTGAAGCCGTCGATGTACCTGGCCGTTTCGGAAAACTCCAAGTATAAGGAAGAAGCCGAGAAATTCATCGACTGGTTTGTCAATGATCCGGAAGCCGCCGCGATCCTGAAAACTTCGCGCGGGCTGCCGGTAAACAAGGACAACGCGGCGGCGCTGGAAGAGAGTATGAGCGAGGTTGACAAGGTCGGTATGGGGCTGCTGCGCGCCACGGAGCAGGACGGGCAGACCTGGACGGCCGGCCCGGGCGGCTGGACCAACTATATCGACAAGGATTGGCCGCTCGTTCACGATCAGCTGAGCTTTAACAAAATCACGCCGGAAGAAGCCTACGAACAGCTGAAGGAAGCTGCGCTGGCTTACGAGTGATACTGTACATGCTGGGCTAGCCCGGAACGAATTTTTAGTTCCGGGCCTGGCATGTTCCAGGAGAGGGAGGGTTGCCATGGCTATACGGATTCGGGATGTGATCGGCAAATTGACGGAGGAAGGCGGGGCGCTTGGCGAGGAGTCAGTCGACAGACTGGAAACGGGGGATTTCTTGGCCGAAGTCGAGGCGATAGCGACAGCGTTTATGGCGTCGCAGCAGGTGCTCGAGCGGGCGGTGGCCTTGGGGGTGAACCTGCTGATCACGCATGAAGGATTGTTTTACAGCCATTGCCCGGGCAAGCAGCCGGCAGTCCATGACCCGGTCGTCCGGCAAAAACGGCGGCTGATCGAGGAGTCGGGGATCGCGGTTTACCGTTTCCATGACGGCATACACCGCTATGAGCCGGACGGGATAATGGCGGGGTTCGTGGCAGAGGCGGGCTGGGAAGCTTACGTCAAGGAATATCAGCCCGCGGCAGCCATATTGGAGCTTCCCCCGACCCCGCTAGCCGATATCGCGCAGCATTTAAGAACCAAGCTGGAGGCGCCGTTTGTCCGCTTTGTCGGCGACGCCCGGACGGTGTGCTCGCGCGTCGGGCTGCTCGTAGGCTACCGGGGCGGTGGAGAGCTGGCGATTCCGCTGTTTGCCGAGCGCGGCGTGGACCTGATCGTAGCCGGGGAAGGCCCGGAATGGGAGACGCCGGAATACGTGCGGGATGCGGCGCATCAGGGGCTGAACCGGGCGCTGCTCGTGCTGGGCCACGGTCCGAGCGAAGCCCCGGGCATGAAATACCTCGCCAAGCGTCTTCAGGCTGCTTTTCCGTCCGTGCCCGTGCATTTTGTGGCGGATCAGCCGCTTTTTCAAATCATAGGATAGGAGGAGTTTTACGTGAGTAACAATCCGGCGTTGTCGGAACCTACCGGTTATGAAGCTTGGCTCGGTTATCGCCGGGCAGCCTCGGGAAGCCGGGTTGAGGAATATGCCGCCTATACAAGCATTCTCGTTGAAGCTAAGGATGACATTCTGCAAAATGCCGCCGCCGAACTTGTCCGGGGGATGGAGGGGATCGCGGGCTCCGCGCCTCAAATTGCTGATGAAGCAGGAGATCAAGCCTCCATCGTGCTGGGCGTATTTGGACGCGGCGGCGCGGTGGACCAAGCGTTTGCGGACGCCGGGGAGCTGCGCTTGGGCGCGGAAGGATATGCGATCCGCTCCGTTTCCGGGGAAAAACGGATCGTCATTGGGGCGGAGGCGTCCGCCGGCGTATTGTACGGCGTGTTCCATTTGCTGCGGCTCATGGCCACAGGCGCCGCCATCGGCGGTCTGGATATCCGGGAGCGTCCCGCGGGGAGGCTGCGCATGCTCAACCAGTGGGACAATATCGACGGCTCGATCGAACGCGGTTATGCCGGGGATTCGATCTTTTACGCGGGCGGCAAAATCACCGCGGATTTGCGGCGAATTCGCGATTACGCCAGGCTTCTGGCATCCGTCGGGGTGAACGCGCTAGCGATCAACAACGTAAATGTGCACCGTCTGGAAACGATGCTGATCACGGAGGCGTATCTGCCGGAGGTGGCCGGGCTTGCCGGGATTTTCCGCGGTTACGGGATCAAGCTGTTCCTCAGCGTCAATTACGCGGCGCCGCTGGAGATCGGCGGCCTGTCAACGGCGGACCCGTTGGATCCCGAGGTTCGGCGGTGGTGGCGTCACAGGGCGGCGGAAATTAACCGGTATATCCCCGATTTCGGCGGTTTTCTCGTCAAAGCCGACTCGGAGAACCGGCCCGGGCCGTTCACTTATGGCCGCGATCACGCGGACGGCGCCAATATGCTGGCCGAAGCGCTGGAGCCGTATGGAGGCGTTGTCATTTGGCGCTGCTTCGTGTACAACTGCAAGCAGGATTGGCGCGACCGGAAGACGGACCGGGCCCGGGCGGCGTACGATCATTTTATGCCGCTGAACGGCCGTTTCCATGAAAACGTCATCCTGCAGGTGAAAAACGGGCCGATCGACTTTCAGGTGCGGGAGCCCGTGTCGCCGCTCCTCGGCGCAATGCCGGCCACGAACCAGATGATCGAGTTTCAGATTACCCAGGAATATACCGGACAGCAGCGGCACGTGTGCTATTTGGTGCCGCAATGGAAGGAAGTGCTGGAATTTGATACGTATTTGCAAGGGAAGGGCACGCCCGTGAGGCGCATCGTTGACGGTTCGGCGCACGGGAACCGGTATGGCGGCTTCGCGGCCGTGTCCAACATCGGGGACGACGCCAACTGGACGGGACATTTGCTGGCTCAGGCCAACCTCTACGGATACGGCCGGCTCGCCTGGAATCCGGAGCTGACCGCGGAGGAAATCGCCGAGGAGTGGATTCGCCTGACGTTTGGGGACGACGAGCGCACGGTTCGGACGATACTCGGCATCCTGCTTGATTCTCTTAGTATTTACGAATCCTATACGGCGCCGCTCGGCATCGGGTTTATGGTCAATCCCGGCCATCATTACGGACCCAACGTCGACGGTTATGAGTATTCGCTGTGGGGGACGTACCATTTTGCCGATTGCCATGGGATTGGCGTGGACCGGACCAAAGCGACGGGAACGGGTTATACGGCACAATACGCCGAGCCCAATTTTAGACGCTACGAATCTTTGGAGAGCTGCCCGGATGAACTGCTGCTGTTTTTCCATCACGTCCCTTACACCCATGTCCTCCATTCCGGCAAAACGGTCATCCAGCATATCTACGACACGCATTTCGCAGGCGCGGAGCGCGCCGCCCGGCTGCAAGAAGCCTGGTCCAGCCTGGCCGGCCTGATCCCCGATTCGCTGTACAAGCAGGTTGCGGACCGGCTGGACGAGCAGGCGGAACATGCTAAGGAATGGCGGGATCAGATCAACACGTATTTCTACCGCAAAAGCGGGATCCCCGACGAACGGGGCAGACGGATTTATTAATCGGGATGACGGATTGCCGTCGGCGGCTTCATGAATATCATTTACGGACTTATTTCGGAGGGGTGGGGAGCCATTCCTCTTTTTTTCGTTGGCGCGTTTTGTATGGCTCTCATTGGAATTATCCAATAGAATTTCAGAATGTTAACTTCCGCTGCTGGTTAGATTGGATTTTTCCAACAGATTGGAGCGAAATTCGCTAAAAGTGCCGGACTGGAGCTAATCTATTGGATTTTTCCAATCAAGGTACCGGTGGAGCTGCTTATTAAGCAATCTATTGGATTTTTCCAACGTGGGGAACAAGGGTTAAGCCGGCAAAAGAGCAAGCAGTTAAAAAAAATTGAAACTAAACCGTCCAGACGGTATACTAAATTCGGAGGTGATTTCATGGACGGCTCAAAAAAAGCTTCCAAACGGAACGCGATATTACAGGCTGCCGCAAAAGTGGCCAGAGAAAGCGGCGTTGAGCATCTAACCCTGGATGCCGTCGCTCAAGAAGCTGGAGTCAGCAAAGGCGGCCTGCTTTATCATTTCCCGACCAAGGACGAATTGATCTCGGGCATGGTCAAGCAATATTCCGATGACTTCGTCGGCAGCGTCAGGACCCGGGCGGACAAGGACCCGAGTGAAAAAGGGAAGTGGATCAGAGCCTATATGGAGACAACCCATGATTCGATAAAACATGAAAACGGCATGTCGATCGCGCTCTCCACCGCGCTTTTCACCAATCCGCATCTTTTACGGGAAATGCAGGCCGAATATCGGGATCTCCAAAAAAGCATCGAAAATGACGGCTTGGATCCCGCGGTTTCGACACTCTTCAGACTTGCCGCCGACGGTCTGTGGTTTGCCGAAATGTTCGGATTTGCCCCGCCGGATCAAGCATTAAAAGAAAAGATGCTCCGCTATATCGCAAACAGGATCGAGGAGGAAAAATAGTGGCTTATTTATTTCTGATGATATCTATCGCCAGCGAACTGATCGGAACTTCAATGCTTAAAGCTTCCCAAGGATTTACCAAATTAGCGCCTTCGATCATCACGGTCGCGGCCTTCGTTTGCGCCTTTTATTTTTTGTCGCTGTCGCTCAAAACGATTCCGCTTAATGCCGCTTACGCCATTTGGTCCGGGCTCGGTTCCGTATTGACGGTCATCATCTCCGTACTCATTTGGAAAGAAAAGATCAATGCCGGCAGTATTGTCGGTATCGCTTTGATCATTGCCGGGGTGGTGATCCTCCAGTTGCTTGGTCCCGGACACGGTTCATCAAATGACGAAGCGAAACAGGAAGCGGCTATAGTTCAGAAAGAATAAATTCGAACGGACCACCACAGCGGAACCAAACAGAAGGGGGCAACCTCGACTTAACCCAGCAATCTATGTTGTGCGCTTCTGGAGTTTCTTCTAAGTCAGCCTGGCTCGCCGCTTTAGGTTTTAGCGGGTTGTCCCCTTTTTTTCGTGATATTTTAAAAGAAATCGAGGATTCCTCTTCTACAAGCGCTTTCATGCTCACCTTATACTTGAATTAAATCAAGAAACAAGATTGAACGAACAGAGGTGAGCAAGCATGAAAAGTTCCCCAGCCGTTGCCGCAACCGATGCGCCCAAGCCTATCGCCAAAAAGCGCCGGGCCAAGCCGAAGAAATGGAATGCCCCGGTCGCCGGCTATTTGTTTATTTCGCCATGGCTGCTCGGTTTCATCGGCCTGACGGCGTATCCGCTTTTTTTGTCGCTGTATTACTCGTTTACCGACTATACCTTAATGGAACCGATCAACTGGGTCGGCACCCGCAACTATGAGCTGATCTTTACGGCGGATTCCAAATTCGTCAACTCCGTGAAAGTGACGTTTCTGTATGTCCTTGCGTCGGTCCCGTTAAAGCTAATTGCCGCGCTGCTCGTGGCGATGATCTTGAACAAGGCGGTCCGGGGCATCGGCCTCTACCGGACGGCGATTTATTTCCCTTCGCTGATCGGCGGGAGCATCGCGGTGTCGCTTTTGTGGCGCAACATTTTCGGCGTGGACGGCATCTTCAACAAAATCATCGCCGTGTTCGGGATCGAGGGCAAAGGGTGGATCACCAGTCCCGACACCGCGCTCAGCACGCTGGTGCTGCTGACCGTATGGCAGTTCGGCTCCTCGATGGTCATTTTCCTGGCCGGTTTGAAGCAGATTCCAAACGACTTGTACGAGGCTTCGGCGGTGGACGGCGCCGGCCGGTTCCGCCAGTTCTTCAACATCACGCTGCCGATGCTGTCGCCGGTTCTCTATTTCAACCTGATCATGGGCGTGATCAACGCCTTCCAAATGTTTACGTCGGCGTTTGTCATCACGAACGGCGGGCCGATGAACTCGACTTACGTGTATGCCCTATACCTTTACGAACGGGCGTTTAGCCGCTATCAGCTCGGTTATTCCTCGGCACTCGCCTGGATCATGCTGGCCATGATCGTGGTCGCCACGCTGATCATCGCCGGCAGCTCGAAATATTGGGTGTTCTACGAAACGGAGACGGAAGGGAGAAAAGGCAGATGACGTTCAAATGGAAGCCGCTGATCCGGCACGCGTTTATGATTTTGTTCAGCCTCGTGATGATTTATCCGGTGCTCTGGTGGATCGGCGCCTCGCTCAAAACGAACAGCGAGCTGGCTTCGCCGAACATTTTCCCGTCGGCGCCGCAGTGGAGCAATTTTGTCAAGGGGTGGAACTCGGTTCCGGGCCATTCCTTTAGCGACTTTTATCTCAATACCTTTGGCCTTGAGCTGGCTGTGATGGCCGCCACGCTCGTGTCCAGCACGCTGGTGGCGTTTGGCTTCGGGAGGCTGAATTTTCCGCTGAAAAACCTCTGGTTCTCCCTGTTCATGCTGACGCTGATGATGCCCGGACAAGTGCTGATCATCCCGCAATACGCCTTGTTTCATCAGCTCGGTTGGGTCAATACGTATTGGCCGTTTATCGTGCCCCATATGCTGGCTGGAGGCGCGGGCGGAACGTTTTTCGTATTCCTGCTGATCCAGTTCGTGCGCGGCATTCCCAAGGAGCTCGACGAGTCGGCCAAGATCGACGGCTGCTCCTGGTTCGGCATCTACCTGCGCGTGGTGATGCCGCTGATGAAACCGGCGATCGTCACGGTGATGATTTTCTGCTTCCTGTGGAATTGGGACGATTTCCTCGGCCATCTGCTGTACTTGAACTCGGTCGACAAATATACGGTCAGCCTGGCGCTGCGAATGATCAACGATTCCCAATCGGCGCAGGAGTGGGGGCAGCTATTGGCGATGTCGCTCGTTTCCATCGTTCCGGCCACCGTCATCTTTATGTTTCTGCAAAAATATTTCGTCGAGGGGATTGCCACGACCGGAATAAAGGGATAAGGGCGGCTTGCGGCAAATTAAATAACGGTAAAGCGTGAAATCAGTTTCGCGGCTTTACCGTTTTTTGCCTTGACTTGAAGGGAGTGCAGCTAAAGAATGACCAATCCTTTTAAAAAATACCGCATCGACAGTCTCTTTTTCCGCAGCTTTGCCGTGCTTATGATCCTTGTGCTGCTGTGCATCGCCTGGGCCAGCTACCGCATCTCCTCCAATTCGCTGGTGCGGACGAGCTCGCACTACCAGCAGCTGCTGCTCGACGAACTGAACAACGAAATCTCGACCCGGCTGGTGATGATCGAGCAGATCTCTTTGTCGACTTCCCGCGACAACGAGCTGACCACGTTTCTGCGGGACCGTCAGGACGAATACGACCGCTATCGCAGATCGCTGAGCGTAGAGCATGCGCTCGCCAACCTGACTTATTCGATCCCGCTGATCCAGGGCATCGATTTATATATGCAGCGCCCGCTGCGGGGCGACGCCAACAGCTATATCCAATTCCGCAGCCTAGACGATTTGGCGGATCAGGACTTCGCCAAGGCGATGGCCAACAACGATTTTGCCTGGTCCGGAAAACACGAAATCCCCAGCTTTCAAGGCGATGTGCCGGTGCTCAGCTTTGCCCGCAAAATCGTCGAGGAGGACAAATACCTGGGCGTGCTGGTGGTTCACGTCAAGGCCCGGGAAATCGAGAAGCTGCTGGCCGGACCTTCCGCCGCGGCCAACCGGATGATGATCGACACGCTGGGGGAGCAGACGCTGGAAATCGGGCAAACGCCAAGGTCCGCCGAGTTGTCCAGGTGGATCGACGTCAAAAGCGAGCGGTCCGGCTACGTGCATATCCGGGGCGGCGAAGGGCTTGGCGATTCCTTGCTCGTTTATTCCAAACCGGCCGATTCCCATTGGATGCTCGTGGAAATTACCGATTGGAGCGATATTACCAGCAGCAGTTTCGGGCTCGCGCTCGTGATCGGGCTGATCGGGATCGGCGCGATGCTGTTGGTGCTGCTGCTGACGCATTATTTGAGCCGGCAGTTTACCAAGCCGATCAAGCAGCTGGTGGCGGCGATGCGGATGTATTTTGTGGACGGCAACAATGTGGAACTGCCAAACGACTATGAAAATGAATTCGGCTATTTGTTTTCCGGTTACCGCAAACAAAACGAGCGGATCGAGGAGCTGTACCGTTCCTTGCAGCGGCGTTACGAGCAGCAGCGCAAAGCGGAAATCGAAGCGCTGCAGGCCAATATCAACCCGCATTTTCTCTACAATATGCTGGATCAACTGAACTGGATGGCCATCGAGGCCGGCCAGGATGAGCTGAGCCGGATTCTCGAGCTGATGGGGCGCATGTTCCGCATCGGCTTGTCCAACGGCGACAGCTTCATCACGGTTAGCGAGGAACTGGAGCATATCCGCTGCTATCTGGAAATTCAGCAGCTCCGCTGGCAGGCGGGCGGCGGAGAGCTGACGTACGATATCCATGCGCCTTATTCGCTTCAAGAGCTGTTCCTGCCGAAGCTGACGCTGCAGCCTTTCGTCGAAAACGCCATCGTGCACGGTTTTAACGCGCGGAGCGAGGGGCATATTGCGATTGCGCTGGAGGATCGGCCGCAGCAGATCCGGATCGTGATCGAAGACAACGGCAGCGGCCTGAAGCCTTCGGCGGACCGGAGGCCCAAGCGGCGCACCGGGGGCTATGGCATCCGCAACGTGAAGGAGCGGATCGCCGGGTACTTTGAAGGCGCTTACGGCGTGGAGCTGTCCGACCGGGAGGAAGGGGGAACCCGCGTCGTCATTACGCTGCCCCGTCTTCAGGAGCCGCCGGTTCCGCCTGTCCATGATCCGTTTGAAATCGCCGAAAGCTTCGAACCGGCAAGCGGTGAAAATTCATCCTGGAAACAAGCTGAAGGAGGCTACTAAAAATGTGGAAAATCGCCATCATCGATGATGAACGCCAGGTGCTGCAGGGTATGAAGCGGGCCATCCCGTGGGAGCAGCTGGGAGCGCAGTGGGTGGGTGAAGCTTTGAACGGCGAGGAGGGCTTAAACGTGGTGCGCGCTGCCGAGCCGGACATCGTCATCACGGATCTTTATATGCCGTCGATGAGCGGAATCGATATGATCGAGCAGCTGCGCAAGGAGGGTTACCCCGGAAAATTTGTTATTTTCAGCGGGTATTCCGATTTTGAGCATGCCCGGCAAGCGCTGCGGTTTAATGTCAGCGACTACGTATCGAAGCCGATCAGCGTGCCTACGCTTAAAACGATTTTGTCCAAAGTGATCGGGGAACTGGCCCGGGAGAGGGAACAACAGCAAAAACAAGGGGAAATGGAACAAAAACTGAGCTTGTACGAGCCTTTCGTCGAAAAAGAATGGGTCAGATCGGCGGCGGCGGGGACGCTGGACCTTTTTTACCGCGAAGCAGGGCGGCTGCCGGAGCCTTACCGTTATTGGTCCGAGGTCGGCCACGTCGCGGTTGCCGTCGACTTGGTGCGCGACGAACGCGCCAACTCGGCGGGCCTGTCGGATTGGAACCTGTTCCGTTTCGCCATCAGCAACATTACCGGCGAGGTCGCCCGGAAGATGTTTTCGCGGATAGAGTATACCGAGCTGCACAGTACGCGTGCGGTGCTGCTCGTTCATCCGCGGCCGGAAGAACCCGAAGAGCGGCTTGCGGCGAAGCTGGCCGAGCTGGGGAGAAATCTGATCGACGCCGTCAAAAGCTGCCTGAAGCTGGTCATTCTCGTCGGGATCGGCGGCTTGAAGCGGCAGTGGCTGGAGATTCCCGATTCCACGGAAGAAGCGTTCCGGGCCATCGATTTGCGGACGGGCCGAACGGAACCCGGTTATTATTTGTATATGTACAAAAAGGAGGAGCGCGCGTCCCAAGGAACGGTGCAGACCCTGCCGGTTAAATTTTATGTGGAGTTGGCTTCGGCCATTAAAGCGTCGCAGGAGGAGACGGCCAAAAGACTGGTGGCCGACTATCTGGGGCGGCTTGGGCCGCGGAAGGCCCTTACGCCCGAATACGTTCAAGTGCTGGCGAGCGAGCTGTGGGGCGTATTTACGTATTGCTTGTACGAGGCCGGCGTCGTTCTCGACGATCTCGTGCCCGGCGAGCGGATCACCAAAGAGCTGGTCGGTTTGACGAGCCTGGAGCAGCTCTCCGAGTGGCTGTCCGCCAAAATTTCCTTCATCTGCGCGAGCCGGCAGTGGCGGGGGAACAGCAAGCACAGGCAGGTCGTCGATTTTATGACCCAATACATCCATGAGCATTATGCCGAGGAAGTGACCTTGGCCGAGCTGTCGGAAAAAATATATATTTCCCGAAACCATTTGTCGATCATTTTCAAAAACATGACGGGCGAAACCTTCAACAACTATTTGACCCGGGTCCGCATGGAAAAAGCGCGGGAACTGCTGATGGAGCGGAAGATGCTCGTTTACGAGGTGGCGGAGCGGGTCGGCTACAAAAACGTGCCTTACTTCAGCACGCTGTTCAAAAAAATGACCGGTTTGAATCCGACCGATTTCATAAAATAACCGTCTTTAGGACAATTTTAAAAAAAGATTTGACCTTCACGTTGCGTCAACGTTTATAGTGAAGTCGTCGGGAGGTGAACACATGGAATACACCGTTCAAAAACTGGGGCGCTTGGCCGGGATAAGCACGCGGACATTGCGTTATTACGATGAGATTGGGATTCTTAAGCCGGCAAGAATGAACTCGTCGGGATACCGCATTTACGGACAACAAGAGGTCGACCGGTTGCAGCAGATTTTGTTCTACCGCGAGCTTGGCCTTAGCCTTGACGACATCAAGACGATTCTTTCCGATCCGTCTTTTGATGACCTTCGCGCCCTCCGGGACCATCGTGAGCAACTCCTTGACCAAAGAAAACGATTGGACGCGCTGATCGCCAATGTGGAAAAAACGATTGACGCGCGTGAAGGGAGAATAACGATGAGCAATCAGGAAAAATTCGCGGGCTTCAAAAAGCAATTGATCGCAGAAAACGAAAGAAAGTACGGCCGGGAAATCCGCCAAAAATACGGGGACGACAAGGTTGAGGAGTCCAACCGCAAGCTGCTGAACATGACCGAGGAGCAGTACGAAGAGGTGACGCGGCTGGAAAGCGAAATGAAGGAAGTCTTGGCCGCGGCGTTCAAAACGGGCGATCCGGCCGGCGAGCTGGCGCAAACAGCGGCCGACTTGCACAAGCGTTGGCTGACGTACTCTTGGAACGAATACAGCAAGGAAGCCCATGCCGGACTTGCGCAAATGTACGTGGACGATGAACGCTTTAAAGCTTATTATGATGAGCAGCAGCCGGGTACGGCCGAATTTTTGCGGGATGCGATCCGCATCTATACCGGGGTGCGGGAATAGCCCAGTGCAGCAAGTGTCGTTAAGAGCTCCGCGGCGGGATGCCGCGGGGTTCTTTTTTAGATTGGGCTTTCTAACGGTTGCCATCGCTGTTAAATCGCCGATTTTACTCGTTTGAAAAATCTAACGGATGCCACCGGCGTTATTTGGGCTATTTTCGTCCGTTAAGGGTGATTATGGGGCAAATAGCGTCGATTACATCCGTTAGAAATTCGGATGTCTCATTTTTGCGGGAATAGCGCTTGTGGCAACCGTTAGAGAATTACTGTAAGAAAACCTTTTATCATTTTGGGGATTTACAAGGGGAGTGAAATACGGTACTATATTTCCATCGATATAGAAATAAGATAATCGGTATATAAAGGAGGCATTGCCAATGGAGATTAGCCCGGAGACGCGCGAAGCCGTAAAAATTTATAAAGCACTTGGAGAGCCGACGCGGCTGAATATCGTCAAACTGCTGGCAAACGAGCCGGACCAATGCTGCGTCTCGCTGGGAGAGAAGCTAAGGACCGTCGCCAACTCGACGCTATCGCATCATTTAAAGCAATTGTTTGAGTGCGGATTGCTGGATTCGCGGAAAGAAGGCACCTTTATTTATTACAGCTTAAACCGCGAAGTGGCGGAAAAATATGCGCCATATTTGTTGAAGTAAATTTTTTTTGCTGTATATTTCAATGATTCTAGAAATATAATAATTAGCTTTAAGGAGTGGACAAAACAGCTATGTCGAATATATGGAAGATTTATATTTTGGCTGTGGTCAGTTTTTTGGTGGGTACGTCGGAATACATCATTTCGGGGATATTGGACCAGATTGCCGGGGCGCTTGACATATCCATCGGGGCGGCCGGCCAGCTGATCACCGTTTTTTCGCTGGTTTATGGCATCGGGACGCCGATCTTGATGGCCTTCACCGCCGCTATGGACCGGCGCAAACTCATGCTGCTGTCGCTGGGCATATTTGTGGTTGCGAACGTCTTGTCGTTTGTGCTGCCCGGCTTTGGATGGTTTATTGCCGCCCGGGTGATCATGGCGTTGGGGGCGGGCATGGTCGTCGTTACGGCGCTCAGCATCGCGGCGCAAATCGCCCCTGCAGGGAAACAGGCGAGCTCAATCGCCACTGTAATTATGGGTTTTACCGCTTCATTGATCATCGGGGTTCCGCTGGGCCGGGTAATCGCTTCAAGCTTTGGCTGGAAGGCCGTGTTTGTGGGGATCGCTTTGCTTGGGATCTTGGCGATGATCGTCATTCGCTTTACGATTCCCCGGCTTCAAGGCGACAAGCCCGTACCGCTGGCCGGCCAGCTTGCCATGCTGAAAAATCCGAAAATCGCGCTGGCGCTGGCGATCACTTTCTTCTGGCTCGGCGGGTATTCGATCGCCTATACCTATATCTCGCCGTATCTTCTTCAAGTTGCGGGAATGGGTGAAGGGCTGCTGAGCACGGCTTTGCTGGCCTTCGGGATCGCCAGTCTGATCGGCTCCAAAGCGGGGGGATTCAGCGCGGACAAGAAGGGCGTCAACTTTACGTTGGCCGCCGGGATGATCATTCATATCGCTTCGCTGATTTTGTTGCCATTTGCGGCAAATTCGCCGATCGCCGTGTTTGCGGTGCTGATGCTATGGTCATTTTCGGCCTGGACCACCGGGCCAACGCAGCAGTATAATCTCGTCACGCTGGCCCCGGAATCGTCCGGCGTCATGCTGAGCCTCAATTCATCGATGAACCAGTTGGCGATGGCGGCCGGCGCGGGCATTGGCGGCGTGGCCGTGGGCCAGGTGTCGTTGACGTCGATCACCTGGTTCGGAGCGATCGGGGTGGTAATCGCGCTGCTTGGGGTTTGGGGGCTGGCCCGGTTGCGGCGGCAGGCGAAGCCTGCGCAGACCGGCTCGTCTGAGGCGGGGCAGACCGGTTCAACTGAAGCGGAGCAGTTCGCAGCGTCCGGAGCGGCACAGCTCCAAGCGGCTGAAGCGGCGGGGAAAGACAGCGGATGCCCGCGGGTCAGCGGGCAGGGCGCGTAACGCTGCGGGAAGAGCGGCGGATGCCCGCAGGTTAGCGGGCAGAGTGCATAACGCAGCGGGAGAGACGGCGGATGCCCGCGGATTAGCGGGCAAGGCTCGTAACGCTGCGGGAAGAGCGGCGGATGCCAGCAGGTTAGCGGGCAGAGTGCATAACGCAGCGGGAAAGACAGCGGATGCCCACGGGTCAGCGCGTAACGCTGCGGGAAGAGAGGCGGATGCCCGCAGGTTAGCGGGCAGAGTGCATAACGCAGCGGAAGAGACAGCGGATGCCAGTGGGTTAGCGGGCAAGGCGCGTAACGCTGCGGGAAGAGAGGCGAATGCCCGCAAGTTAGCTGGCAGAGTGTATAACGCAGCGGGAAAGACAGCGGATGCCCGCAGGTTAGCGGGCAGGGCGCGTAACGCTGCGGGAAGAGAGGCGGATGCCCGCAAGTTAGCTGGCAGAGTGTATAACGCAGCGGGAAAGACAGCGGATGCCCGCAGGTTAGCGGGCAAAGGCGCTTAACGCTGCGGGAAGAGAGGCGGATGCCCGCAGGTTAGCGGCAGAGTGCATAACGCAGCGGAAGAGACGGCGGATGCCAGCGGGTTAGCGGGCAAGGCGCTAAACGCTGCGGGAAGAGCGGCGGATGCCCGCAGGTTAGCGGCAGAGTGCATAACGCAGCGGAAGAGACAGCGGATGCCCGCAGGTTAGCGGGCAGAGTGCATAACGCAGCGGGAGAGACAGCGGATGCCCGCGGGTCAGCGGGCAGGGCGCGTAACGCTGCGGGAAGAGCGGCGGATGCCAGCGGGTTAGCGACCGGGTACAGTCGGGCCGGAGCGCACGGGCTGGCCGATAGCCATAGATAAACAAAGCAAAAGAAGCTTCCGATTCGCGGTCGACGCGGAAAGGAAGCTTCTTTTTTGCATCTGGTTCAAGCTCGTTTTCTCCAATACATTCAGATTGGAATTATCCAACAGAATGGAAGACAAGTGAAACGTACAACGGCTTGATTGGATATTTCCAATAGATGAGGCTCGACAGGGCGCAAAACGGGAGGACTGTGTGAAATCTATTGGATATTTCCAATGAGAACCCCCACTAGCGTTCGATTTCCGCCAATCTATTGGATTTTTCCAATGTGAGGTGATAGCGCCGGCCTTTTTTCGATCCGCAAACGCAATGTGGGAAGGCGCATTTTTGCCTTGGGTCTGGGCTTGCAACCACTTGCTCAGACCCAGTTGCCATTGCGGAAGACCGGCTCGATCGTGCCGTCGGCCAGTTCGCCGTCGATATCGAGCTCCGCGGAGCCGATCATGAAATCGACGTGCGTTAAGCTGACGTTGCCGCCTCTGGCCGTCAATTCCTCTTTGCTTAGCTTGGTTCCACCCTCGATGTTGACCGGATAGGCGCTGCCGAGCGCCAAGTGGCAAGAGGCGTTCTCGTCGATGCCGGTGTTGTAAAAAATCCGCTTCAGCCGCGAAATCGGGGAATCGTGCGGAACCAGAGCAACTTCGCCGAGGCGGCGGGCGCCTTCATCTGTGCTCAGCAGGTTGGCGAGATGCTCCCGGCCGGATTCGGCGTCGTATTCCACCACTTCGCCGTCCCGGAATGTCAGCTTTAAACCTTCCACCAGCTGACCGTTCAGATTCAGGGGCATCGTGCTTGCAACAGTGCCGTTTACACCGCCGCGGTGGGGCATCGAATAAATTTCTTCCGTCGGCATATTGGCCACGAAATAGTTGCCCGCCGCGTTGTAGTCGCCGCCCCCCAGCCATAGATGGCCTTCGGGCAGCTCCACGGATAGATCGGTTCCTGGCGCACGATAGTGCAGGAGCTTGTAACGTTTCGCGTTCATGTATTCCTGTTTTTGTTTAAGCTCATCGATATGCTCGCGCCAGGCTGCCACCGGATCATCGCTGTAGACGCGGTTCATTTGGAAAATCGCTTCCCACATCGCCTGTATGCGCCGCTCCTCCGGCAGGTCGGCGAACACTTTATCGGCCCAGGCCCGCGTGGGCGCTTTGATCAGCGACCAGCTGATCTGATTGTTGCGGGTTTGGGCGAAATGCTTCTCGCGCGCTTTGGCTGCCGCTTTAACGGCGGCGGATACTTTGGCGGACGGGATGCCGGCCAGCAGCTCCGGATCGGGCACTTTAATCCGCAGCACCGCGCCGCCTTTCGCCCCGAACTGCTCGGCCATGTCCGCGAGCCATTGCGGATAATACGACAGCGATTCGTCCGAAGCGTTTTCGTACCTGATCCGGGTAATTTGCTCATCCTCCCAATCGACGTGAACATATTTGGCTCCGGCGCGGTAAGCTTTGGTTACGAGCAGCCGCGTGAACTCTACGGTTTCCAAGGGAGCGTAGATCATCAAGCACTGCCCGGGCTGTACGTTGACCCCGACTTTGATGACCAGTTCTGAGTATTTTTCCAGCAGGGTATCAAATGGTTCCATAGGTTGATCTCCTCCGAGTCTTAGTTTCGCTTATGTATACATGATCTATTGTAGCACTTTCGGAAGGGCGAAGGGAGGAAGCGCAAAAGGCTGGATGCTAAGCGAAGGAGGAGAACGGTAAAGCCGAAAGGGACTGGAGGCTGTGCGCTGGCCAAGGAAAGAGAAGGAAAGAGAAGGAAAGAGAAGGGAAAGCCGAATGCGTGCCGGAAACGGGCTGACCATGGAGGAAAGCGCGTACCTCGCCGGAATGCGCGTACCTGGCGGGAATGCGCGTACCACACCGGAATGCGCGTACAACACCGGAATGCGCGTACCTCACCGAAATGATCGTACCTCGCCGGAAAGCGCGTACCTCGCGGGAATGCGCGTGCCACAACGGAATGCGCGTACCTTACCGGAATGATCGTACCTTGCCGGAATGCGCCTACCTCGCCGGAATGCGCGTACCACACCGGAATGCGCGTACTTCTCCGGAAAGAGCGTACCTCGCCGAAATGCGCGTAATTCGTCAGAAAGCGCGTACCTTGCCGGAATGCGAGTATCTCTCCAGAAAGCACGTACCACACCGGAATGCGTGTACCTCGCCGGAAAGCGAGTACCACACCGGAATGCACCTACCTCGCCAGAAAGCGCGTACCTCGCCGGAAAGCGCGTGCCTTGCCGGAAAGTTCCCGCCATTTTATGCCGCCTTAATATTGCGGTGTTATCGTTAACTCAAGTCCAATTTAAATTTCAGCATCGATCATTTAAAGGAGGTCGGCCAAAAAATGCGCGTTCTTATTGCGGGCGGCGACGGTTTTTGCGGATGGCCAACGGCGCTGTATTTGTCAAAACAAGGGCATGAGGTGGCGATCATCGACAACTTGGCGAGGAGAAAATGGGATGAAGAGCTGCGCTCAAATTCTTTGACCCCGATCGCTTCGCTTCAGGCGCGAGTGGCCAAGTGGGAGGAGCTCACGGGCAATACGATCAGGTATTATATTGGGGATTTGAACCATTACGACTTTTTGTGCGAGGTTATGCGCCAGGTCCGCCCGGAGGCGTTCGTGCATTTTGCCGAGCAGCGGTCGGCTCCGTATTCGATGATCGACCGGGAGCACGCGTTGTTCACCCAGGTCAACAATGTGGTGGGGACGCTGAACGTGGCCTATGCGATCCGCGAGCTGGCGCCGGAGTGCCATTTGATCAAGCTTGGCACGATGGGAGAATACGGGACGCCGAATATCGACATTGAGGAAGGGTATATCGAGATCGAGCACAACGGGCGCAAGGACGTGCTGCCGTATCCGAAGCAGCCGGGGTCTTTTTACCATCTGTCGAAGGTGCATGACAGCCATAACCTGATGTTTATTTGCCGGATATGGGGGCTGCGGGTGACCGACCTCAATCAGGGCGTCGTTTACGGGCTGCATACGGATGAGACGCGGCTTGATCCGGTGCTGATGAACCGGTTTGATTACGACGGCGTGTTTGGCACGGCGCTGAACCGTTTTTTGATTCAGGCGGCGATCGGCCACGATTTGACCGTGTACGGGCGAGGCGGGCAAACCCGGGGTTTTCTCAATATTACGGATACGGTGCGCTGTATCGAAATTACCGTCAATCATCCGGCCGACCGCGGGGAGTTTCGCGTATTTAACCAGTTTACCGAGGAGTTTTCGGTGTTGGAGCTGGCGGAAAAGGTAAAAAAAGTGGCGGAACGGGAAGGTCATAAGGCGGAAATCGCCCATTTACCCAACCCTCGGGTTGAAAAAGAATCGCATTATTTCCACGCGAAAAATACGAAGCTGCAGCAGCTTGGCCTTACGCCGAACCTGCTGACGGACGAGGTGCTGCTCGGCATTTTCGAAGCCGCCCTGAAATATAAAGACCGCGTCGTCATGAGCAATGTGCTGCCCGATGTGAGCTGGGGCTGAAAGGGGGCGTTCAAGCCAAATGAAAATCGCCTTCATTACCGAAACGTTTTATCCATCCACAAACGGCGTCGTCACGCGGCTGACGCAAAGCATCCGCTGGCTGGTCCGGGAAGGTCACGAAGCGCTCGTCATCACCCCCGATCAGGGCGTGAGCGAAGTGGAAGGGGCCCAGGTGATCGGAGTTCCGAGCCTGCGGTTTTTTCTGTACCCGAACCTGCCGCTGGCGCTGCCGAGCCGGCGCGTCGGCAAGGCGCTGCAGACGTTCAAGCCGGACCTTGTTCATGTGGTGAATCCGGCCGTGCTGGGGGCAGCGGGCATGTGGTATGGGCGCCGCTACCCGCTGGTCGCTTCGTATCATACCCATGTCCCGCAGTACGCCGATTTTTACAAGCTTCCCTGGCTGAAGCCAGTCCTCTGGAGATATTTGCGCCTGCTGCATAACCGTGCCGATTTGAATCTTTGCACGTCGGGGGCGGTGCAGGAAGAGCTGTTGTCACGCGGGTTCGGCAATGTCCGGCTTTGGCAGCGGGGGGTGGACACGGAGCTGTTCGGCGCCCGGCGCCGAAGCGATGAGATGCGCCGGATGCTTTCGGGCGGCGAACCGGACAAAAGGCTGCTGCTGTACGTGGGCAGATTGGCCGCGGAGAAAGAAGTCGAACGTCTCCGCGACGTTCTGCTCGCCTCGGACGATTTCCGCCTGGCGATCGTGGGCGACGGACCGCACCGCGGACGGCTTGAATCCCATTTCTCCGGTACGCGGACGGTGTTTACCGGCTTTTTGCACGGGGAACAGCTGGCCCAGGCTTATGCGTCCAGCGATATTTTCGTATTCCCTTCGACGACCGAAACGCTGGGGCTCGTCCTGCTGGAAGCGATGGTTTCCGGACTTGCCGTCGTGGCGGCCGCAAGCCCGCCCAGCCGGGAGCAAATCCGGGAAGGGATCACCGGGTTTCTGTACGACCCGGAAATCCCGGGCAGTCTGGTTAACGCTATCCTCCCCTTGCAGGATGAAGAGTTGCTGCGCCGCATCGGGGACCGAGCCCGGGAAGCCGCCCTGACCCATGGCTGGAACGAGCCGAGCCGGCAGCTGCTGGAGTTGTACCGGACGGCCATGGCAAACCCGCTGGGCGGCCGAATTCCGGGTATGGTCCGCAAAAGCGCCAAGCGGGCCAGGTAGAGGCGTTTTCTAATTGACAGCGATCGTTGGCCCGAAAGTTTTGCGGCGGTGATCGCTGTCATTTTTTTGAATGCGGGCATGTGTTATGTATATAATTCCGTGTTGACAAATTGGAATTATATGAATAATAATAGGGGTGCGTACGGTTAGGATTTTGTATAAATTTTAATATTTTTACTTCTTTATAAGATTACGGAAAGCGGGTTGTTTGAGCATGAGCTTCAGCTATTTATCGCATTTGGAATGTCCGGCTTGCGGACGAACCTGCGGGGCGGACGAGGTCCGGCAGTTATGTCCGTGCGGTGCGCCGCTGCTGGCCCGGTACCGTCTGGACGAACTCGGCAAGGACTGGACACGCGATTCGCTAATTGGCCGCGAAAATACACTTTGGCGCTATCATGAGCTGTTACCGGTCCGCAGCCGCAAAAATATCGTCACGCTGGGAGAGGGGATGACGCCGCTGCTTGATATGCCTCGTTTGGGGTTGGATTACGGGATCTCCCGCTTGTATATGAAGGACGAAAGCCTGGTGCCCGGCGGCAGTTTCAAAGCCCGCGGCGCGGCCGTGGGCGTCTCCAAGGCGGTGGAGCTCGGCGTACAGAAGTTGGCCATGCCGACCAACGGCAACGCCGGCGCGGCATGGGCGCTGTATGCGGCGCGGGCGGGCATTGAGGCGACGATCGTCATGCCGCAGAACGCGCCCGCGATCACGCGCAGCGAGGCGGCCCTGGCCGGCGCCAGGCTGTATCTGGTGGACGGTCTGATCAGCGATGCCGGGCAAATCGTCGCCCGGGCGGTTGCGGAGGACGGACTGTATGACGCCTCCACTCTGAAAGAGCCGTACCGGATCGAAGGCAAAAAGACGATGGGGATCGAAATCTGCGAGCAGCTGGGCTGGAAATTGCCTGATGTGATTTTGTATCCGACCGGCGGCGGCGTGGGGTTGATCGGGATTTACAAGGCGCTGCTGGAGCTGCGCGAAATCGGCTGGATCCGCGGCCGGCTGCCGCGGCTGGTGGCCGTACAAGCGGAGGGCTGCGCGCCGATCGTCAAGGCCTGGCAGGAGCGAAAAGAGCGCTCGGAATTTTGGCCGGATTCCGCAACGGCGGCGTTTGGCATCAATGTGCCGAAAGCGCTGGGTGATTTTCTGGTGCTGCGGGCGGTCTACGAGACCGCTGGGGCGGCGGTGGCCGTCAGCGACGAGGAGCTGCTGCGGGAGCAGTGGAAAATCGCCCGGCTGGAAGGAGCGTTCATCTGTCCGGAGGGAGCGGCGGCTTTCGCGGCGGCCCGCAAGCTGGCGGAGCAAGGATGGATCAAGGACGGCGAAACGGTCGTCGTGCTGAACACGGGGGCCGGCGTCAAATATCCGGAAACAGCCCAGGTAGAGCCGCCGCTGCTTAACATCGGGGAATCTATCCCTTCCCGGCTTTCTTAATCCGGGTATACAGGCGGCATAACGGGAGAGGGGAAACGCAGCATGAAACTCGATACGGATTTTATGATTGAACATATTCCGGACTTCGTCCGCGCGGCCGGCCTTACCCTGCGGATCGGCGTCATCGCCATCGTGCTGTCGCTGGCCGTGGCCGTGCTTTACGCCATGATTCTCTATTTCAGGGTGCCGGTTCTTAGGACGCTTGTCCGCGCACATGTGGAAGTCGCCCGCAACACGCCGCTGCTGATCCAGCTGTTTTTTCTGTACTATGGCCTCCCTTCCCTTGGGATCAAGCTGTCCGGGCTGACGGTCGCCTTTATCGCCATGGCGTTTCTGGGCGGCGGTTATTTTACGGAAGTGTTCCGTTCGGGGCTGGAAGCGGTGGACAAAAATCAGGAGGAATCGGGGCTGGCCATCGGCCTGTCCCGCCGCCAGCTGTTCCGGCACATCGTGCTGCCGCAAGCGCTGCGCATCGCGATTCCGTCGCTGTTCGCCAATTTCATCTTTCTGCTGAAGGAGACGACCATCGTTTCCGCGATCGCGGTGCCCGAGCTGCTGTTCACCACGACAAGCTATATCTCTTTGTACTATAAAACGTATGAAATGCTGTTGATGATGACCTTCTGTTATTTGCTTATTTTTCTGCCGCTGTCTTTCGGGCTGAGCCGGATCGAAAGGAGGTACCGGCATGGAGCGTACGGGAATTGAACTGCTTGTCTTCAGTTTGCCGGAGCTGGGCCGCGGCGTATGGAAAACGGTTTTGATTTCGCTTTATACGATAGCGATCAGCATCGTCTGCGGCATCGGGTTTGGAGCGCTCCGCACTTCGCGGCGTACGTGGCTGCGGATTGCAACGCGTGCGGTGCTCGAGCTGTTCCGCAGCGTACCGGTGCTGGTCTGGCTGTTTTTCTTTTTTTTCGGCCTGCCGTTGTTTTTCGGGATCGACATTCCCGCTTTTGCTTCGGCCGTGCTGGTTTTGTCGCTTTGGGGCATGACGGAAATCGGCGAGGTGGCGCGCGGCGCGCTGCAGTCGCTGCCTAAAGGCCAGCTTGAAGCGGGCCAAGCGATCGGGCTTAATACCCGCCAGCTGTACATATATGTGCTGATCCCGCAGGCGGTGCGCCGGATGATACCTCCGAGCATCAACGTGTTCACCCGGATCGTGATGACCAGTTCGCTGACCGTGCTGGTCGGAGTTACGGAAATGATCAAATCGGGGCAGCAAATCATCGAACGGAATTACAAATACGGCCTGGCGGCGATCATCATTTACGGCGCGTTGTTTGCCTTGTATTTTCTGATTTGTTATCCGCTGTCCGTCTATTCGCGGCGGCTGGAGAAGAAGTGGGCGGAGTAGTTCAACTTAACGGAAAGGCGGGACAGGACATGGGCGAAAGCTTATTAAGCCTGGAGGGCGTCGTGAAAATTTTCGACAAACATCCGGTTCTGAACGGGATCGACCTGGAAGTGGCGCACGGCGAAGTCGTCGTTATTCTCGGACCTAGCGGCTGCGGCAAAAGCACCCTCCTGCGATGTTTGAACGGTCTTGAACCGGTGCAGGGCGGGAGCATTCGCTTTCAGGGCGAGGACCTTACTGCGGGTAAGGCGAGCTGGCAGCAGGTCCGGCAAAAGATCGGCATGGTGTTTCAGAGCTATCATCTGTTTCCGCATATGACGGTGCTGGAAAATATTTTGCTGGGACCGCTGAAGGTGCAAAAGCGCGCAAGAGCCGAGGCTACCGCGGAAGCGCTGCAGCTGCTGGAACGGGTAGGCCTGGCGGACAAAAAGGACGCCTATCCGCGCCAGCTCTCCGGCGGACAGCAGCAGCGGATTGCGATTGTGCGCGCGCTGATCATGCACCCGCAGGTCATGTTGTTCGACGAGGTTACGGCCGCGCTGGATCCCGAAATGGTCAAAGAGGTGCTGGAGGTGATGCTGGATTTGGCGGAGCGGGGGATGACCATGCTGATCGTCACGCACGAAATGGGGTTTGCCCGCGCCGTGGCGGACCGGATCGTGTTTATGGATCAGGGGGAAATCCGCGAAACCGCAAAGCCGGATGAATTTTTTGCGGGACCGCGAAGCGAACGGGCCAGGCAGTTTTTGGGGCAGTTTTTTGCCATAAAAACCGGAAAAGGGAGTGGAAACCTATGAAAAACTCATGGAAACGGGCATTATCTGTATTATCTTTATTGCTGCTTGCGGGGACGCTGACCGCTTGCGGCGGCGATTCCTCCGGCGCGGCCGGCGGCTCGGCGGGAGCCAAGGAGGCTTCCGGCGGCGGCATTCAGGCCATTAAAGACCGCGGCAAACTGATCGTCGGCGTATTTTCCGACAAGCCGCCTTTCGGGTTTACGGACGAACAAGGAAATTTCATCGGTTTTGACAACGATTTGGCCAGACGGTTCGCCAAGGATTTGCTCGGCGACGAAACGAACATCGAATTCGTCACGGTCGAGCCGGCCAGCCGGATTCCTTACTTGCAAAGCGGCAAGGTGGACCTGATCGTCGCCAATATGACGGTCACGGACGAACGGGCCGAGCAGGTGGACTTCACCAACCCGACGATGAAAGTGGCGACCCAGGTGCTCGTCGCGGACAGCAGCGGGATTCAAACGCTGGACGACCTGAAAGGGAAGAAAATCATTGTGACCAAGGGAACGACCGCCGATATTTTTCTGACGGAAAACCGCCCCGATATCGAACTGGTCAAATACGATAAAAACACCGAGTCTTTGCAGGCGCTGAAAGACGGGCGCGGCGACGGCTACGCTCAGGACAACTTCATCTTAATCGGCTGGGCCAAGGATAACCCGGGGTTTCATCTGATCGAAGAAAAGCTGGAAAAAGAAGCGCCGATCGCTCCGGCTGTCCAAAAAGGCAACACGGAGCTGAGGGATTGGATCAATACCGAGCTGGAAAATCTGGGGAAGGAGCAGTTCCTGCTCCAGCTGTATAACAAATACGTCAAAGACGAGCTGGGGCCCGATACCGATCCCAATGAAGTTATCACGGAGGGCGGCAAGCTTTAGTCCGGTTAAACCTGCAAACATTTTTGCAGGTTTTTTCACGTTCGGTCTTAGAACCTGGTACTATTATGTGGTATAATGAGTTGATCAAAATAACTGGTAACTTCAGTTTAAAAGGGGATAGATCAACTTGAACTATGAGCAGTGGCTGGCGCCGGAATTTTACAATATAACATCGGAGATGGAGAACCACGACCCGGGGAAAACGGCTTTAAAATGGTTAAGCGAGCAAGGCGATTATGAGGAAATTTCGTACGGAGACCTGCTGGCCGGGGCGAACCGGCTTGCCGGAGGATTGTCCGGGCTCGGATTAAACAAAGGGGACCGCGTGCTGGTGATGATGCCGCGGCATATTAATGCTTACGTAATTTATGTGGCTTGCTTGAAGCTGGGGCTGACGATCATCCCTTCGTCCGAGATGCTGCGGGCCAAGGACTTGGCTTACCGGCTTCGGCACTCCGGGGCGCGGGCGGTCATCGCCTGGCACAATGCGACCGGGGAGGCGGACAACATTGATGAGGAGCTGCCGTCATGGGCGTTTCGCATCGCGGTTGCCGGAAGCCACGAAACCGTCCTCGCTCCAGCCGGGTGGGTTATGCTCGATTCATTGATGGACGGGCAGCCGGACACCTTTGAGGCGGTGCGGACTCACCGCGACGATATGGCCATTTTGGCGTATACGTCCGGAACGACCGGCAATCCGAAGGGCGTCGTGCACAGCCATGGGTGGGGTTATGCGCATCTCAGGATCACCTCGGCCTGGCTGGACATTCGAAGCGCCGATACAGTGTGGGCCACAGCCGCGCCGGGCTGGCAAAAATGGATTTGGACCCCGTTCCTGTCGGTACTGGGGAATGGGGCGACCGGTTTCGTATACCAGGGGACGTTCCAACCGCACCGCTACCTGCAGCTATTGGAGAATTACGGCATTCAGGTCATGTGCTGCACGCCGACCGAATATCGGATCATGTCGAAAACGGACGGGCTGGGCGGTTATAACCTATCCGGCCTGCGCAGCGCCGTTTCCGCCGGGGAGCCGCTAAACGAGGAAGTGATCCGGAAATTTCAAGAGGAATTGAACATCACCATTCGCGACGGATACGGGCAAACCGAAAGCACGCTGCTGATCGGCAATCTGAAGGATACTCCGCTCAAGCAGGGATCGATGGGCAAAGCGGTTTCCCCGGGCGTGGCGGAGGTGGTCGACGAGCGGGGAATTCCGCTTCCGGCGGGACAAGTCGGGGATATTGCCGTTCATGTTAGCATGCCGGCTTTGTTTAAAAACTATTACCTGGAGCCGGAGCGGAAGCAACAAAACGTGCGCGGTGAGTATTTTATTACCGGGGACCGGGCGCGAATGGACGAAGAAGGCTATTTCTGGTTCGAAGGGCGCGGCGACGATATCATCATCAGTTCCGGGTATACGATCGGGCCGTTTGAAGTCGAAGAAGCGCTGATGAAGCATCCTGCCGTCAAGGAATGCGCCGCCGTGGCGAGTCCCGACGAAATTCGCGGGCATATCGTCAAAGCTTTTGTTGTGCTGAAAGAAGGGGCGGCGGGTTCGCCGCAACTGGTCAAGCAGCTTCAGGCTCATGTCAAAGCGGTGACGGCCCCGTATAAATATCCGCGGAAAATCGAATTTGTCGCTGAACTGCCCAAAACGAATACGGGCAAAATCCGCAGAGTAGAGCTGCGGGAGCGGGAGGAGCGCGCAGCCTTGGAGGTGAAAAGCTCTATTTAGAACAAACGGCCCCCCGAGCTAGGGCAAGAAAGCCTTGATGTAATTGGGGAAAACCACCGGCGGATTTATGAATCAGTTTCATGGTAAGAAGGACGGCTCGATGGAATCAAATGCAAAAGTGCATTTGAATTTCCGCAAATTTCTGCTTTTGGGCGGTTGAAGTGCAAAAATACATCTCATTTGCAGCTATAGGATAAAAAGGCAGCTTATCATAAGAAATGAACTGCATATTTGCAGTTGAACCGCCTGTTTCGGGGATTTTCGACGAAAATCGCATGCTCTTTTGCATTTCGTGCCACTAGCGTTGCATTTGAGTCTGGCAAGATACATTTTCTGAGCACACCAATGCTCTAACGGTTGCCACAAGCGCTATTTGTTCCAATCCCGTTGATTTCAAATTGTAACGGTTGCCATGGGGCTTATTTCGCTGAAAACCGGTAATTTTTGCTTGGATTCAGGCAAATAACGGCGCTGGCAACCGTTAGAATTTAGAAAAGGTCTTTTTTCGGCAAATAGCCGCTGCTACAACCGTTAGATTTCGGATAGCTTTCACGGGAAAGCTTGAGCAAAAGTTAATGCAACGCCAGTGATTTCGTGCCGATCTCCTCCTCCTCCTTTTTCCGGCTCCGTATTCCATCGCTGTCAAATCCATGCTCTATCTGCTTTAAAGTTGGTTTTTCGCTGCGGCCTATGCGGCAGGAGCGTGGGATTGGCAAAAGTTCGAACGCATATTGTCCGGCCCTTTTCCTCAAATTAGTAAGGTCCTGCATCTTATCATCTTTTTGGAGGAGGCTAAAACATGGCAAATCCTTATTCCAGCATGCAATCGCAAAACCCGATCTCATCCGCCCAGCAGTCCGTCAAAAAAGCGCACCGGGCCGTAACGCAAGCACAGTCCCATCCGACCGAAGAAACGGTGGAAAATGCCTACAACGCCATTCACAAAGCGGAGAACGCCATTTCCCAGGCGGATGGGCGCATGAACCCGGAACCGCTGGAACGCGCCAAGGAAGATTTGCAGGAGGATCAGGCCGATTTGGCTGAAGCGGAAAGCCGGCTGCAGTAACGAAAACGGCGGCGAGCATATGGCGAAATCGAAAATGTTACAGAACATGGGTTGACATGAACGCGAATTGCCTTTACTATAGACTCACGCTTAGTTTCCGGCTTAAGGAGCCGGGAAACGGGGGAACCAATTTTTTGGGGCGAATCATTCAGCAATGATTGTAGGGTACCATCTTACCCGAGCCCGTCAGCTAACCTCGTCAGCAGTGGATGGGTCTATATTGCGACATTAAGAGATTTTATTAGGCCCTTTTATAAGGGCCTTTGTCCGTTTTAAGGACCCTGCTGGGTAAGCTTTGTCTTCTCCAAGCGGCGGTCCTTTTTGGTTTGGACAAATATTTCTTATGAGGGGATGAGGAGGAATGAATCAATTGGAAACGTCCGTAATTTTTGATCCAAAGACGGATGCTTACCCTTCCCGGGTGTATGCTGAGCCGAGATGGCTTCCGCGGCAGGACCCCATCGTATATGGCGAGTGGAACGCGGAAAGCGGAATCAGCAAAGAGCAGTCGGATTTTTACGCCAAAAACGGTTATCTGTTCCTGGAGAACTTTTTCGGCGGAGTGGAATTAAAGGGCTATCAGGAGAAGGCGCAGCGCTTGCGGGAAGCATCCCGGAACCTTTCATCCGATGAAATTATCCGCCAGCCCGGCGGGGAAGAAGTGCATTCGATCTTTGCGATTCATCGGACCCACCCGGTTTTTCAGGAGTTGTCCCGGCATCCGAGACTGCTCGCGATCGTCGAGCATGTTTTGGGGGGACCAAGCTACATCCATCAGTCGCGGATCAATTATAAGCCGGCATTTACCGGCAAAGAGTTTTACTGGCATTCGGACTTTGAGACCTGGCATGTGGAGGACGGGATGCCCCGGATGCGGGCGCTCAGCTGCTTGATCGCACTGGAAGACAATTATCCGTTTAACGGACCGCTTATGGTCATGCCCGGTTCCCATCAAATCTTCGTGTCGTGCGTCGGCCAGGCGCCGGATGATTGCTCCAAGGAATTCATCGCGCCCGATCAGGCGAGCTTAACCGAACTGGCGAAGCGCTGCGGCATTGAAACGCCGGTCGGCAAGGCAGGTTCCGTACTGCTGTTCGACTGCAATTTAATGCACGGCTCCAACAGCAACATTACGCCGTACCCGCGCAGCAATATTTTTATGGTCTATAACAGCGTAGCAAACAAACTGGCGGAGCCTTATTTCGGGAAGAAGCCGAGACCCGAATACATGGCGGCCCGCGCGGAATTTTAAGAAAAAAAGCCGTCCCGGCAAAATGGCTTTGCGTTGGGGCGGCTTTATACATAAAGAAGCGCAAAATATCGCATAGTAAATTCAAACCACAACCTTCCGGGAAAGGAGTGACCTTTAGGTGAGCAATAAAATTGAAGCCGTACGCGCGGATCATCAAAATTTTGTCGATAAGACCGAAGACGAGGTTAAGGCCGTGCCGGCCACCACGAATGTGAATGAAGCGGTCGAAGCCATTACCGGGCATATCAATAAATACGATGAACCTGAAGAAAAGGAACAAAAGAAATGACGCACCGCCAGAAAAACCCCGGAATTCCGGGGTTTTTTCGCAAGCTACATGTTTAGCGCTTGATTGGCCATTTGCACGTCGTGGGCCAGCAGTTCTTCCAAATTGTACGCCGGATAGTAACCGTGTTGGTACATGAAGTTAAATATTTTGGTATGAAGGGCGATGGCGCCAAGCAGATGTTTTTGGAACGTTTCTTTTAATTGAGGAGTAGCCGTCTCCGTAATGGCGTTCGCGTAATTGCGTACGGAGGCTTTAGCGAAGCCAAGCAGGTTGGCCGCGTCAAAACCGGTCATATCGGGCGAAACGTTGCGGGCCATACCAGGCGCCAGCGGATAAAATTTGAGCAATTCGCGGATATTGTGCTCCAAGGTTTTGATCGTTTCTGCATAAAGCGCTTTTAACTCCGGGTCCATCACCATCGGCAGTTTCTTTTTGAACGCCGCCAAATTGGCGGATTGCGAGGCGACCAGCTCATGCAGCTCCAGTGTTTCATGCCAGGCCAGATGCTCCTGTTTCCATTCATTATTCACGATCTCACACTCCATAGTTAGGATTGATTCATTATATGCGCAGCGGAACCTTATGGGTATTTGTCCTTGTATGGGACGATTTTACTCCGGCTTCCGGCAATAATAGAAAACGATGGGGCGCATTCTAAAAGTGATTTACCAAGCAACCGCAAAACAGCGAAGGAGGATACGTTCTCATGGAATTGGCCGCACACGAGGCACAGGATTTGAACGAACTAACGTTAAGCTGCGTTAACTCGATTACGAACATGGCGTGTTTCTTAAACCAAGCGCAGGACCCTGAACTGAAGGCGATCTTGCAAAAACATCTTCCGCTCCATTTTCAGGACTACAACATGAAGGTGGAGTATTTAAGCAAGGCGGAAGGGGCCAGCGGGAAATTGGCCATTCCGGATTTGCAGCCGGTCTTGCAATCCTTTACCGAGGCGTCTGCGTCGCCTGTTCCGGTCATGCCGAGAACCTCGATTCAGCAGTTCAACGACCGGGAAATCGCCACCGCTTATTTGCTGACTTTGAAACGGGCGGGCAGGGAGTACGCTTGGGCGGCCATGGAGATGAGCCATCCCGAAATCCGCAGCTTCCTGGAGCATGCCTTCTGCATGTGCTCGCACCACGCTTATGACGTATGGCAATGGATGGTAAAAAAAGGCTATTATCCGTTAGAAGCGGCTCCGATGTCGACGATGAATACGCTCGGCGCTTTTTATCAGAAAGTGCAGGAGCCGGCGGCGGTTCATTAGCAAATCGGCGGAGCATAGCGAAAGTAAAAGAGCGGGTACCAAGGAAATCAATGACCTTGGCGCACCCGCTCTTTTTTGCATGGGATCGGCAATTGGAAACATTGTTTTGTGGTACAATGTCAGCGGATGCGGGCGCATTCAATTCCACTGCCAAGTGCAAGGAAGGTGCTGTTATTGGCCGCGATTTTTCATTACAACCCGGACCGTCCGTTCCGCGATTCACCGGAGCTGTATTTATGCTATTGGGGCAAGGAAGCCTGCGCTCCCCAGCATTCGTTCGGCCCGGGCGTACGGGACGTTTATAAGATCCACTTTGTCCATGAGGGAAAGGGGATCGTTCGCGTGGAGGACGGCGAGACGCTGACGCTGACGGCGGGCCAGGCGTTTATCGCTTATCCCGAGCGGGTCGTCTTTTACCAGGCGGACGCCGCAAGGCCCTGGGTTTATTCCTGGATCGCCTTTTGCGGCGATCAGGTGGGAGAAATTCTGGCGCGAACCCGTGTGACCGCGGAGCAGCCGGTGTTCCCCATGGATCCCCGTTTGATGCCGAAGCTGTACGAGCTTTTGAACGAGGCCGAGGAGCAGGCGGCCACCCGCGATTTGCGTTTGCGGGCCTTGCTGAACGAGTTTTTTTCGGTCATGGTAGAGCTGGCTCCGGCTTCCGCGCCGGGCCAAGCGGCGGTTCAAGCGCAGGCGAAGGACGCTTACATACACCGCTGCCTTGATTTTCTGCACAGCCATTACGGCGAGGAGATTTCCGTCGGCCAGCTGGCGGCGGTCGTTGGGCTGGACCGCAAATATTTATCGGCCATCTTTAAACAGGCGACGGGATTTCCGCCGCAGCGGTATTTGCTGCAGTACCGGATGGAGCGGGCCTGCGCGCTCCTGAAAACGGGCCGGTTTACGATCGGGGAGGTGGCCCGGTCGGTCGGGTATCAGGATGCGCTCTTGTTTTCGAAAATGTTCAAAAAAACGCTCGGCGTTTCCCCTTCGGCCTACCGGGACGGGCTTTAATAGGATGGGCTGTAATAGCTACGGCTGGCGCCTTTGTGGACAATGGATCGAGAGAAGCGGACATTATGCCATATCAAACAGCCTTGTTGATATAGGTGTGCGGCACGGCTTCGATTATATTGTTCTCATGACCATTAAAGGAGGTACAAGCCATGACCTATCAGCCAGACAACGGCAGATACGAAAAAATGACATATAACCGCGCCGGCAGAAGCGGCTTGAAGCTGCCCGCCATATCCCTCGGATTATGGCATAATTTCGGCGGCATCGATGTTTTGGAAAACGGGCGGGCGATGCTGCGCCGGGCGTTTGACCTCGGCATTACGCATTTTGACCTGGCCAACAACTACGGACCGCCGCCGGGGTCGGCGGAGGAAACGTTCGGCAGGGTGCTCAGGGAAGACTTCCGCCCTTACCGCGACGAAATGATCATCTCCACCAAAGCGGGCTACTACATGTGGCCGGGACCTTACGGGGAATGGGGCTCCAAAAAGTATCTCGTCTCCAGCCTGGATCAGAGTCTCAAACGGATGGGCCTCGAATATGTCGATATTTTTTACCACCACCGCCCTGATCCGGATACGCCGCTGGAGGAAACGATGTCCGCGCTCGACCTCGTCGTGCGTCAAGGGAAAGCGCTTTATGTCGGGCTGTCCAATTATCGGCCGGAAGAAACTCGCGCGGCGGCGAAAATCCTCAAAGAGCTCGGCACGCCATGCGTGATTCATCAGCCCAGCTATTCGATGATGAACCGCTGGATCGAGGAGGGGCTGCAGGATGTTTTGCAGGAAGAGGGGATCGGTTCGATCGTTTTTTCGCCGTTGGAAAAAGGCATCCTGACCGACCGCTACTTAGGCGGGATCGCGCCGGATTCCCGGGCGGCCGGGCCCAGCGTATTCCTGCGTGCGGAGGATTTGACCGCGGAGCGGATCGGCCAGGTGAAGCGGCTTAACGATTTGGCCGCAGCAAGGGGGCAAAAGCTGTCGCAAATGGCGCTCTCCTGGGTGCTGCGGGGCGGCAAGGTGACCTCGGCGCTCATCGGCGCGAGCAAGGTCAGCCAGATCGAAGACGCGGTTCTTGCGCTGCGAAACACCTCGTTCAGCGCTGAAGAGCTGGGCCAAATCGACGAGATTTTAGGTTATTAGATTGTAACGAAAAGCACCGCTCCTGAAGTTCAGTCCGGGGGAGGTGCTTTTTTTTGCGGGCAATAATTTATTCCGCCGTATTGAGTTGTCCTCCGGTTAACCTTTATAATATGACGAGTGTATCTTTTTGCGAGAAAGGTGTAGTTTCATGAGCATATTGAATGTAGAAAAGCTAAGCCACGGGTTTGGCGACCGGGCTATTTTTAACGACGTGTCCTTCCGGCTGCTGAAAGGCGAGCATATCGGCCTGATCGGGGCCAACGGCGAAGGCAAATCCACCTTCATGAACATCATTACGGGCAAGCTCCAGCCGGATGAAGGCAAAATCGAGTGGGCGCGCCGGACGCGCGTCGGCTATTTGGATCAGCATGCGGTGCTGAGCAAGGGCATGACGATCCGCGACGTGCTGCGCGGGGCGTTTCAGTATCTGTTCGACTTGGAGCAGGAAATGAACGACATGTATGCGAAAATGGGCGAGGTGTCGCCGGAGGAGCTTGAGCGGCTGCTGGAGGAGGTCGGCACGATTCAGGATACGCTGACGAACCAGGACTTCTACATGATCGACGCTAAAGTCGAAGAGACCGCGCGGGGCCTCGGTTTGACCGATATCGGGCTGGATAAGGACGTAAACGATTTGAGCGGCGGACAACGGACGAAAGTGCTGCTGGCCAAGCTGCTGCTGGAGAAGCCGGACATTCTGCTGCTGGACGAACCGACGAACTATCTGGACGAGCAGCATATCGAATGGCTCAAGCGCTACCTGCAGGAATACGAAAATGCGTTTATTTTGATTTCGCACGACATTCCGTTTTTGAACAGCGTCATTAACTTGATCTATCATATGGAGAATCAAGAGCTGACCCGTTATGCCGGCGATTACGATCATTTCCAGCAGGTATATGAGGCTAAAAAACAGCAGCTGGAGGCCGCCTATAAGCGCCAGCAGCAGGAAATCGCCGACCTGAAGGATTTCGTCGCCCGCAACAAGGCGAGCGTCGCGACCCGGAACATGGCGATGTCCAGGCAAAAGAAGCTGGACAAGATGGAGATCATCGAGCTGGCCAGGGAAAAGCCGAAGCCGCAGTTTAATTTCAAGGATGCGAGAACGTCCGGGAAGCTGATCTTCGAAACGGCGGATTTGGTGATCGGCTATGATTCGCCGCTCTCGAAGCCGCTGAACCTGCGCATGGAACGCGGGCAGAAAATCGCCCTGGTCGGGGCCAACGGGATCGGGAAAACGACGCTGCTGCGCAGCATTCTCGGGCAGATTCCGGCGCTATCCGGGTCCGTACACCTCGGCGATCTGCTGGAAATCGGTTATTTTGAGCAGGAGATGAAGGATGCGAACTACAACACGTGCATTGAGGAAATTTGGGACGAGTTCCCGTCGTTTACGCAGTTCGAGGTGCGCGCCGCGTTGGCCAAATGCGGCCTTACGACGAAGCATATCGAGAGCAAAATCGCCGTGCTGAGCGGGGGGGAGAAAGCCAAAGTCCGCCTGTGCAAGCTGATTAACCGCGAGACGAATTTGCTGGTGCTCGACGAACCGACGAACCACTTGGACGTGGACGCGAAGGATGAATTGAAGCGCGCGCTTAAGGCGTATAAGGGAAGCGTTTTGCTGATTTCCCACGAACCGGAGTTTTACCGCGACGTTGTGACGGAAACGTGGAACTGCGAATCGTGGACGACGAAGATGCTGTAGGCGCCTTGTTTTATATGAAACAGGGCAAAAGAACAGTCATACAAGCGGGCAGCCTCATATACCGTAATGAAGCTAAAAACCTATAGCGAGGTGAATCTAAATGAGCTGCCACTGCTGTCCACCCGTAACAGTTGTTGCGCCGGCGCAGGTCGTCGTCCAGGACATTTTTGATCCCCAACTTGTTCGAGTCATTCATCCGATAAACATTGTGAATCGGCACCATTGCGTTCCCGTTTATGAGCACCTGGTCAGTTACCATTTCACTAGCGAGGCGCCCAAGGCGGCGGTTTGTTCCACGACTCCGCGGCGGAAAAGAAGAAAGCGGTAATGCTCTCCCTTCTTAAACAGCCCTACTGCGTATCAAGGTAGGGTTGTTTTTTATGGAGTTCCCCAGTCAAAAACAGCGATTGCAAGAATAGTCCACAGCTTGAAAAAAATCGGTTATAATAGATAGGTACTAAACATAGAAAGTGGGAACAGTATGGGCCGCAAATGGAACAATATTAAAGAGAAAAAAGCTTCAAAAGACGCCAACACAAGCCGGATTTACGCAAAATTCGGGGTTGAAATTTATGTAGCCGCCAAGAAGGGCGAACCGGATCCGGAATCGAACCGCGCCTTGAAAGTCGTTCTGGAACGGGCCAAAACCTACAATGTGCCTAAAGCGATCATCGACCGCGCTCTGGATAAAGCGAAAGGCAGCTCGGAGGAAACCTATCAGGAGCTCCGTTATGAAGGCTTTGGACCAAACGGGTCGATGGTCATTGTCGATACGTTGACCAACAATGTGAACCGGACGGCGCCGGAGGTGCGATCCGCATTTAACAAAAACGGCGGGAATATGGGCGTCAGCGGTTCGGTATCCTATATGTTTGACGCCACCGCGGTGATCGGCATGGAAGGAAAAACGATCGACGAAGTGTTCGAAATCCTGATGGAAGCCGATGTCGAGGTACGCGATATCGTAGAAGAGGATGATTCGGTCATCGTATACGCCGAACCGGATCAATTCCACGCGGTGCAGGAAGCGCTCAAAAACGCCGGGATCACCGAGTTTACCGTGGCCGAGCTGACGATGCTGCCGCAAAACTATGTGACGCTTCCGAAAGAGGCCGAAGCGCAATTCGAGAAGCTGATCGATGCGCTGGAAGATTTGGAAGATGTCCAGCAAGTCTATCATAATGTCGAATTTGAAGACTGAACGAAACAAGATGAAAGGCTGCATACCTTGGGGAGTTGAGCGTCTCAAGTGCGTGCTTTGGATGGAAACAGGCTGACAAGGAGGATTACCTTGGACAGCCTGTTTGCTTTTTTTGAGCTGCATTTTCCGCTAAAATATAATGACTCAACCTCAACCTGGCAAATCGGTGTTTGACAGCCGGCTGCCGGAACGACGACCTGTCGTCGAGGACCTTCAGCCTTGAAAATAGCGGCACCTTCTGAAAATGGCGATACCTCTTGAAAATAGCGATACCTATGAAAATAGCGCCATCTTATGTACTTATATCCGGAGCCAGGCAGGTTCATCCTCATTAGCGGCATTTTTTGCACTAGCGTTGCAAGAACACTAACATCAATTTTCAGCAAAACCCACATTTGGATTATTGAAACTATAAATGGATTTTTTTACAGTCATTTTTTAAGCTTAAGACCAAAAAGTCAAGGTTACCTAATGCGTAGGTCGCGATGTCCCAT
>SNQY01000127.1_pt1 | contig 49888 bp, 47 predicted proteins | sample 2580551 | NCBI WGS metagenome assembly SNQY01 (sample SAMN10953785, study PRJNA522744) | food fermentation metagenome | isolation source: 144-hour incubation of native-enriched microbial consortia from nixtamalized... | place: Mexico | collected 2017-09-24 | reverse complement strand
AGGCACGCCGCCAGCGTTCGTCCTGAGCCAGGATCAAACTCTCCAATAAAGTTGAGAATGTGATGCCCACGGATGGGCAAACATCGGCGTTGCAACAGGACGTTGCGACGTTAGCCAATGATCCTTTATAGCTCATTACAAGCTAGCTTACTAAATCGAAAAGAAATCTTTTCGGGCCCCGCGAAAGTATTCGGTATTCGCTACAAAGCGACTCGTCACTTTCGTGGGTAATTTTTATATACTCGCACACATTCGAGTGTTACTGTTCAGTTTTCAAGGAACTTGTTTTCTTGTTGCGCCGTGTTTCAGCGGCGACTTTTATATTTTATAACATCACAGATTGAATTGCAAGCACTTTTTTAAATTTGTTTTTTTAAATTTCGAAGGCCTGCAATCTTTTTTTGTGACGACAAGACATAATATATCACACATCAATTGATATGGTCAATGATTTTTACAAAATAAAAAGCACAGGAATATTCCTCCTGCACTTTACATCTTTACATCGTACCTTTTAAGGAATTATCGATTGGCTTAAGCCCCTAGCTTCGTTCTCTTCTTCCATCTCTCCAATGTGCTTATTATTCTTCTCTATCGGAGATTTCTTATGGTAGCGCCCAAGCACGGCACTCATCACCATAATAGCAACAATAGAGTATAAAATCTGTATGTAACCAAATACTAAAAGCGCAGAGCATACAATACAAATATCTGTAATCATAATGGTTTTACCTGGATTAATACTGTAGTATCTGCTAAGGAACATAGCCAGAATATTAATGCCTCCGAGTGAAGAATTACTTCTGAAAAGAAGGATTAGTCCAAAACCAATTAACGCCCCACCTATAACTGCTCCAAAAAGCGAATGGACAATTGGAAGAGCTAACAAAGCAGTCAGAGCATCAGAAAGCAGGGAAAGCAATGTTACGCTCATAAATGTTTTAAGTGTAAATCCCATTCCTAACTGCTTTATAGATAACCAATAGAAAGGGAGATTAATTAAGAAGAAAAGCACACCAAAAGATAACCCGGTAATATGATGTAGCACGATGCTTATTCCAGCTGTACCTCCCAGCACCAAATCAGAAGCAGTAAAGACCCTGATACCAAGTGCTACCAAAAAACAACCGCCTAAAATCATGAACATTTGCCTTGCAAATGACACTTGAATAATGCCTCCTTCTCCTTATGTATCTCCTCCGGATAACTATTTTTATGCATTATTTTATGCATTTTATATATAAACAATAATGTTTTTTTATCTAATGATTACAATATAACATATTGTGCAATGTGTTTTCTATCTTAATTATATTAAAGAATAAGGCTTGCCCCCTAAGTTTTAAAATTCAATTTAAAATTAATAATCAAAATATTAAAATGCATGAAAATGAATATTTATACCACAAAGCTTTAAAGCGGTGAAGTAAATATACCTTACAAACATAAAACAACTTCTATATAATAATGAAGAAAAGCTTATTGGAAAGGAGAAGTTACCATGTCAATCATCGTGTACTCTGCACCAGGATGCAGCACTTGCGAGCTTGTTAAAAATTATTTAAAAGAAAAGGGACATGCATTTGAAGTTCGTGATTTACTTTCCAATCAGAAATACCAAAAAGAAGTCGAAGCACTAGGCATCATGGGGATTCCAGTTACTGTAGTCAATGGTAAAGCGATAAAAGGCTTTGAGCCAGCAGAATTAGATAAGCTTCTAGAGGAAGCGTAGCTTTCTTTTACTCTCCTTCTCACATAACTTTTAATAGCTGAAAAACACTAAGGAAGGCGACTGCATGTGTGCAATCGCCTTCCTTAGTGTTCACTATGTGTTTAAGTCTGCAATGTTTCCCGTAGACATATATAGCGACCATTCTCCGATGTTAGTCGCATGATCTCCAATACGCTCAAGTGATTGAAGTACTTTGATTAACTGCACACCTTCTTTAATTAATTCCGGCTGCTTTTCCATGCTCCACTCCACGTACTCGAAACACTTACTGTAATACCCATCGATGACATCATCCATCTCATCCAGCAGACGTAAACGACGAAAATCTCCGCTTTCAATGGCTTGCACACATACGCTTAACATTTCTTTTACTTTCTCAGCCATTGTAGGCATCTCAAACAAAGAGAGCTGATAAGTTTTTCCTTCTAGACGAACTACCACTTTTGCGATAGCAACAGCCAGATCTCCAATGCGCTCTAAATCAGTCACAATTTTTAAATATGAACCTATCGCCCGCAAATCGGCAGCGACAGGCGCTTGAAGTGCGATAAGGCGCAAGCTCATTTTAAAAATTTTCTCCGCCAGTACATTTAGTTTTTCATCACGTACGATAACTTCTCTGGCCAAATCGACATCCGCCTCTAGAAATGCTCTCCATGCTTGCAGGAAACCCGCCTGAGCAATCGTAGCCATCTCTGCCACTTCATTCGTTAATTGATTCAACTGCTTTTCTTGCATCCGAGCGCTCGCCCCCTTTCTTGGAAAGTACGTTTCTATATATAGATTACACTTGATATTTTGATATATGCATAACAGTATATTGAGATAAGAATAAAAGAAAAAGACGGTATCCTTGTATCATAAGACATAATCATTAATGAAAAGTTAAGCCATTGTTAATCTAAAGTGAAGATGTATGTCTTTATTTCCGATAAAAATAAAGTAAAAAATACCCCTGATTCAATGGACGGAGTATAGTAAACTACTAATATGCGATTCCATGTTTATACGCTTTAAGCAAACTTTATATCCGGAGGAAAATATGAAAACAAGAGGAAGACCTGATTTTCCCATACTTATCCTCACCCTCTTTCTTGTGGGATTTGGTATTGTAATTGTTTATAGCGCCAGTTCCGTTTTCTCCCTGGATAAGTTTGGGACTGACACATATTTCGTGAAAAAGCAGGCCTTATGGGCCGCAATTGGCTTAGCGTTTATGCTGTTCACAATGAATGTTCCGTATACATTCTATAAAAAACATTTTGTCGGCATTGCATTCATTGTCTTCTTATTACTCATTGCCGTGTTGATTCCCGGTATTGGTCTTTTAAGGAATGGGGCGCGAAGTTGGATTAATCTTGGATTTGCCTCACTACAACCAGCTGAATTCGCTAAGTTGGCAATAATTATCTACTTATCCGCACTTATTACAAAAAAGGGGGATAATATCCGCGATATTAAGAAAGGACTTGTTCCCGTCTTCGTGGTTTTAGGATTATTCTGCGGCGTAATTATGCTTCAGCCCGACTTCGGCTCTATGGTAATCCTCGTTCTGACCGCTATGGCAGTGATTGTAGCGGGCGGTGCTAACCTAAAGCATCTACTTTATGGCGGTGTTCCTTTCGCTATTGTGGGCTTTCTATTTGTGCTCCTCTCTCCATATCGTTGGAATCGACTGCAAAATGTAGGTGATCCATGGGCCGACGGAATGGATGGCCTAGGGACAGGCTATCAGTTGGCACATTCCTACTTTGCACTTGCTCATGGGGGGATTACGGGGGCGGGACTTGGCAAAAGTATTGAGAAATATCTTTATCTGCCTGAAGTGCAGACTGATTTTATCTTCTCAATTATAGGGGAAGAACTTGGCTTTATCGGAGCAGGCTTTTTCTTGCTGGTGTATCTATTCTTCCTATGGCGCATACTCGTTATCACTCTTCGTGTAAAAGATACATTTGCCGCACTCGTGGGTATCGGTGTTGTCAGTATGATTTTTGTCCAGGCATTTATTAATGTTGGTGGTGTTACCGGCCTTATTCCTATTACCGGTGTTCCATTGCCGTTCATTAGCTATGGTGGTTCTTCTCTACTGCTTAATATGATTAGTATCGGTATTATATTAAGTATTTCACGAGAGAACTATAAACAAACCGTTCAAAAGTTAGAAGGTCGGAGAAGCACCACGCAAAATACTCCAAAGGCAGTAACACAACGTCGTAAAGCGTAGGGAATATGTATGGCATCACCCCTCTCTAAAATATTGAGAGGGGCTTTTTATAGCTTTCTAACAATTACAGTATCCGTTTGTAGAAAGGTATAAAACAAAAAAAGACCCGGTCCGAAGACCGAGTCTTTTTTCATGCACAAAGTGCAGAAATTACTTAATGATAGTAGCAACCGCACCGGCACCTACAGTACGTCCGCCCTCACGGATAGCGAAACGAGTACCTTCTTCCATAGCGATTGGGCTGATGAGTTCAACAGTGATCTCAACGTTATCGCCAGGCATAACCATCTCAGTGCCTTCTGGCAGTTTGATGATACCAGTTACGTCTGTTGTACGGAAATAGAATTGCGGACGATAGTTCGCGAAGAACGGAGTGTGACGTCCACCCTCTTCTTTAGACAGAACATAGATTTGAGCTGTGAAAGTTGTGTGTGGTTTTACAGAAGCTGGTTTAGCAAGAACTTGCCCACGCTCGATATCTGTACGGTCAACACCACGCAGAAGCGCACCGATGTTGTCCCCAGCTTCAGCTTGGTCAAGAAGCTTACGGAACATTTCTACACCTGTAACAGTTGTAGTTTTTGGCTCTTCAGTAAGACCAATGATTTCAACTTGGTCACCAACTTTAACGACACCGCGCTCTACACGACCAGTAGCAACAGTACCACGGCCAGTGATAGAGAACACGTCCTCAACAGGCATCAAGAACGGTTGGTCAACAGCACGTTCTGGAGTTGGGATGTAGTCATCAACAGCAGCCATAAGCTCAAGAATACGTTGAGCCCATTCGCCAGTTGGGTTGTCAAGAGCTTCTTTAGCAGAACCTTTTACAACTGGGATGTCATCGCCAGGGAATTCGTACTCAGAAAGAAGGTCACGAATTTCCATTTCAACCAGTTCAAGCAATTCTTCATCGTCAACCATGTCGCATTTGTTCATGAATACAACGATGTAAGGAACGCCTACTTGGCGAGAAAGAAGGATGTGCTCACGAGTTTGTGGCATCGGACCGTCAGCAGCAGATACTACCAGGATCGCTCCGTCCATTTGAGCAGCACCAGTGATCATGTTTTTAACGTAGTCAGCATGTCCTGGGCAGTCAACGTGTGCATAGTGACGGTTCTCAGTCTCATACTCAACGTGTGCAGTAGAGATTGTGATACCGCGCTCACGCTCTTCTGGAGCAGCGTCAATGCTACCGTAATCCATAGCAGTCGCGCCACCAGTTTGAGAAAGTACAGTTGTGATAGCAGCTGTCAAAGTAGTTTTACCGTGGTCAACGTGACCGATAGTACCAATGTTTACGTGCGGTTTATTCCGCTCAAATTTAGCTTTAGCCATGTGGAAAAAAGCCTCCTTAATTAAAGGTTTTAAGAAGTATAAGTATTTATAAAGAAAGGTCCAAATGCAAGAAGGATATGTACCCTCTACACATTTTAAACCTTTCTTTAATTACAATAAAGGGGTTTGCTGAAAAATTACAGACCTTTAGCTTTTTTAACGATCTCTTCAGCGATGCTCTTCGGTACTTCTTCATAGTGATCGAAGTGCATAGAGTATGTGCCGCGGCCTTGTGTACGGGAACGCAGATTTGTTGCATATCCGAACATTTCGGAAAGCGGTACAAAACCACGAACCACTTGTGCATTACCACGGGCTTCCATACCTTCGATACGTCCGCGACGGGAGTTGATGTCACCCATGATGTCGCCCATGTATTCTTCCGGTACAGTTACTTCTACTTTCATCATTGGTTCGAGAATAGCTGGATTAGCTTTCTTTCCAGCTTCTTTCAAAGCCATAGAACCAGCGATTTTAAACGCCATCTCAGAGGAGTCAACCTCATGGTAGCTACCATGAACAAGCGTTGCTTTCAGGTCAAGGATCGGATATCCGGCAAGAACACCATTTGCCATAGATTCTTCGATACCAGCTTGAACAGCAGGGATGTATTCACGAGGAATCGCACCACCGACAATTTTGTTTTCGAACACGTAGCCGGAACCTGGTTCGCCTGGTTCGAATTCAACTACAACGTGACCGTATTGACCTTTACCACCAGATTGTTTTGCATACTTGGATTCAACTTTCGCACCTTGGCGGAAGGCTTCTTTGTATGCAACCTGTGGAGCACCAATATTCGCTTCTACTTTGAATTCACGTTTCATACGATCAACGATGATATCAAGGTGAAGCTCACCCATACCCCGAATGATCGTTTGACCTGTTTCTTCGTTAGTATGCGTTTTGAATGTTGGATCTTCCTCAGCCAATTTTGCAAGAGCCATACCCATTTTATCTTGGTCAGCTTTTGTTTTTGGCTCGATCGCGATATCGATAACCGGTTCAGGGAATTCCATAGATTCAAGAATTACAGGGTTTTTCTCATCACAAAGAGTGTCCCCTGTTGTTGTATCTTTCAAGCCTACGCCTGCAGCAATGTCCCCGGAATATACGATTTTGATCTCTTCACGGGAGTTTGCATGCATTTGTAGGATACGACCGATACGCTCACGCTTACCTTTTGTAGAGTTAAGTACGTATGAACCGGACTCAAGTGTACCTGAGTATACACGGAAGAACGTTAATTTACCTACATAAGGGTCAGTCATGATTTTGAATGCAAGCGCTGAGAATGGAGCTTCATCGCTTGATTCACGAGTTACTTGCTCATCGCTGTCTGGAACAACACCTTGGATCGCCGGTACATCAATCGGCGCCGGAAGGTAGTCGATAACAGCATCAAGCATCGGTTGAACACCTTTGTTTTTGAAGGCAGAGCCACAAGTAACCGGGAAGAAGTTAACGCTGATCGTCGCTTGACGAATCGCAGCTTTCAATTCTTCAACCGATACCTCTTCACCTTCCAGATATTTCATCATGAGTTCTTCATCAAAGTCAGCAACCGCTTCGATTAGTTGACCGCGAAGTTCTTCAGCTTGCTCAGCAAACTCAGCTGGGAAGCCTTCAGTGATTTCAATATCTGTTCCAAGGTCATTTGTATAAATGTATGTTTTCTTCTCAACAAGGTCGATGATGCCACGGAAGTTATCCTCTGCACCGATCGGCAATTGAATCGGATGCGCATTCGCTTGCAAACGCTCATGCAGCGTGCGTACGGAATAAAGGAAATCTGCACCCGTCTTGTCCATCTTGTTAACGAACACGATACGAGGTACACCGTATGTCGTAGCTTGACGCCATACTGTTTCCGTTTGTGGTTCTACACCGGACTGGGCATCAAGAACACCAACGGCTCCATCAAGAACACGAAGGGAACGTTCTACTTCAACAGTGAAGTCTACGTGACCAGGCGTGTCAATAATGTTTACACGGTGACCTTTCCATTGAGCAGTCGTAGCAGCCGAAGTGATCGTAATACCACGCTCTTGCTCTTGCTCCATCCAGTCCATTTGTGAAGCACCTTCATGTGTTTCACCAATCTTATGAACGCGGCCTGTATAAAACAGGATACGCTCAGTGGTCGTCGTTTTACCGGCATCAATGTGAGCCATGATACCAATATTACGAGTCTTGGCTAAGGGGAATTCGCGTCCCATGCAAGTACTAGCCCCTTTCTCATGTTAGAGATTTGGCAAAGCAAAGCGGATAAAGTATCCGCCTCGCATCCTACCAGCGGTAGTGAGCAAACGCTTTGTTCGCTTCCGCCATTTTGTGTGTGTCTTCACGCTTTTTCACGGCTGCGCCAGTGCTATTGGCAGCATCCAAGATTTCGCCTGCAAGACGTTCTTCCATTGTTTTCTCACCGCGTTTGCGGGAGTACTCTACCAACCAACGAAGTCCAAGAGTAGTACGGCGTTCCGGACGAACTTCAACCGGAACCTGGTAGTTTGCACCACCTACGCGACGAGCGCGCACTTCAAGAACCGGCATGATGTTTTTCATCGCTTCTTCAAACACTTCCATTGCATCACGGCCAGAACGTTGTTGAACAAGGTTGAAAGCATCATACAGGATGCGCTGAGAAACTCCGCGCTTACCGTCAATCATCATACGATTGATCAGGCGAGTTACTAGTTTGCTATTGTAAATCGGGTCAGGTAATACATCACGACGAGGTACTGGGCCTTTACGTGGCATTCGTTTCCCCTCCTTTGCCTTTAAGTTTTTACGTATGTCTTATATCGCTTGAAGCAGATTATGCTTTCGGCGCTTTCGGACGTTTTGTACCGTATTTAGAACGGGACTGATTGCGGTTTTGTACACCCGCTGTATCCAGGGCACCACGTACAATTTTGTAGCGTACACCTGGCAAGTCTTTAACACGGCCTCCACGAATAAGAACAACACTATGTTCTTGCAGGTTGTGACCGATACCCGGGATATACGCTGTAACCTCAATGCCGTTTGTCAAACGTACACGAGCGTATTTACGAAGCGCGGAGTTCGGTTTTTTCGGAGTCATCGTACCTACACGAGTACATACACCACGTTTTTGTGGGGAATTCGTGTCTGTTAACTCCTTCTTCATGCTGTTGTAGCCTTTTCCGAGAGCCGGAGATTTAGATTTATAAACCTTCTTTTCGCGACCTTTGCGCACGAGCTGGTTAATTGTTGGCATGCGTCGCACCTCCTTCCAATGTTACGCGTAAATTTAAGACCACAGGTCCTGGTGGTTCATCGATAGGCAAACGAAAAGTTTTTGCTCCCGGGAGCTACTTCCTGAAGAAGATCCCCCGGGAATAAGCAAAAACGTAAGTTAAGTTGCATATTATACTTTTAAACCAACCACTGCAGCTCCTACGTCGATCCCGCATGCCTTACCGAGTCGGCGCATCGAATCAACATAGTGAACTGGCAGACCTTTATCTTGGCAGAGTGAAATAACCTTACCGGTTAATCGGGCATCCGCATCCCTGGCTACAACCACTTCGGATATCTTTCCGAATTCAATGGCGCGCGAGGTCTGCTTCGCACCAATCACAGTTGCTTTAGCCTGCTCCACTTTTTCATAAGACATTTTCATATCCTCCAAAGCAGTATTAGGCACACTCAGATATCATATCACTTGCGACAATTTGTGTCAACAAGTTTTATTCATTATTTCTCAAGCATAACATCTTCCAGTTGATTTTCCGGAAGAACAACTCCGGAAGCTTCCTCAGCTGGCATAAGTTCATGCTCTAAAGAAATATTGCGGTAACGGTTCATACCTGTACCTGCAGGCACCAACTTACCTATGATAACATTCTCTTTCAAGCCTAACAAGCGGTCAACTTTTCCTTTGATCGCTGCATCCGTCAGGACACGCGTTGTTTCCTGGAATGATGCCGCGGATAAGAAGGAATCCGTTTCAAGCGATGCTTTAGTAATACCTAGCAGCACCGGACGAGCTACGGCAGGCTGTTTACCTTCCCACAGCGTCTTCTTATTGGCTTCTTCGAACTCGTGAATTTCTACATAAGAACCCGGAAGAAGATCGGTATCTCCGTTATCCACAACGCGAACCTTGCGTAGCATCTGACGGATCATAACTTCCACGTGCTTATCGTTAATTTCTACACCCTGCATGCGGTATACTTTTTGAACTTCTTGCAGGATATAGTATTGAACGCCTCGCATACCACGGATTTTCAGCATTTCTTTCGGGTCAATAGAACCTTCGGTCAATTCCTCACCGATATCGACTCTACTGCCGACGCTTACTTTTAAGCGGGAGCCGTAAGGGATTTGATATACCTTGTTCTCGGTTTCACCGCGAATCTCGACTTCACGACGATCTTTACCCTCGCGAATATCAATAACTTCCCCTTCGATTTCAGTGATAACCGCCTGGCCTTTCGGATTCCGAGCTTCAAACAGCTCCTGAATACGCGGTAGACCTTGTGTGATATCGTCCCCGGCAACCCCACCGGTATGGAACGTACGCATTGTCAACTGTGTACCCGGTTCTCCAATGGATTGTGCAGCGATAATACCAACCGCTTCTCCAATATCAACTTTCTTGCCAGTCGCCAAATTGCGGCCGTAACATTTTTTACATACGCCATGCTGCGTCCGGCAACCGATAACGGAGCGAATGTTCACTTCGGTAATACCGGCAGCCATGATTTCATCAGCAATGTTCTCATCGATAAGCTCATTGCGACCTACGATGACCTCACCCGTCTCTGGATGGCGTACTGTCTGGAAGGAATAGCGTCCAGCAATCCGATCGTACAGATCCTCAATGATTTCTTTTCCGTCGCGCAAAGCCCCTGCCTTAACGCCTTTATCTGTACCGCAATCTTCCTCACGCACGATAACATCCTGCGCAACGTCAACAAGACGGCGAGTAAGATAACCAGAGTCCGCAGTACGAAGGGCCGTATCTGCCAGACCTTTCCGCGCACCATGCGTGGAAATAAAGTATTCCAATACGGTCAGACCTTCACGGAAGTTAGATTTAATTGGAAGCTCAATGATACGTCCAGACGGATTTGCCATCAAACCACGCATACCAGCAAGCTGGGTAATCTGCGATACGTTACCACGGGCACCAGATGTCGCCATCATATTAATAGCGTTGAATTTATCAAGCGAAGCCATGAGAACCTTAGTTACATCGTCTTTCGCTTTACTCCAGATGCTGATAACCCGGTCATAACGCTCATTTTCCGTGATCAAACCACGACGATATTGCTGTAGAACTTTCTGTACTTGCTCGTCAGCATTTGCAAGAATTTCTTGCTTTTCGTCCGGCGTTTTAATATCGGCAACCGCAACGGTAATACCCGCCTTGGTCGAATACTTAAAGCCGTTCGCTTTAATCCGGTCAAGAATAACCGATGTTTGCGTCGTACCAAAACGACGGAAGCACTCGGAGATGATTGTACCTAGATATCCCTTCTTCACCGCTTCCTGCTCAGGAAGTTGTTCCAGGAATTCTTTTACATTCGTACCTTTTTCAAAGATAAAGAACGTGTCAGGAACATTCTTCTGCAAATTTGCTTTCGTCGGCTCATTGATAAACGGCAGTTCCGGCGGGAAAATTTCATTGAAAATGAGCTTCCCAACTGTTGTCACCATCAATGGAGCTTCCGCCTGCTTCGGCGTAAAGGATGTTTTGTTCAAGCTCTTCGGCGGAATAGCAATACGGGCATGAAGCGTAATATGTCCGTTCGCATACGCCGCGATCGCTTGATTCGGATTGGAGAATACATGGCCCTCGCCTTTGGCTGCCTTGTTCTCCATCGTCAAATAATACGTACCAAGTACCATGTCCTGAGAAGGCGTAACGACAGGCTTTCCATCTTTCGGGTTCAAGATGTTTTGCGCTGCCAGCATCAAGATGCGGGCTTCCGCTTGTGCTTCTGCCGATAGCGGAACGTGCACGGCCATCTGATCACCGTCAAAGTCAGCATTGTATGCTGTACATACAAGCGGATGCAGGCGAATCGCGCGTCCTTCAACCAACGTCGGTTCAAACGCTTGAATTCCCAGTCTATGCAGTGTAGGGGCACGGTTTAAAAGAACCGGATGTTCCTTAATGACATCCTCTAAAACATCCCACACTTCTGGATGAACGCGTTCCACTTTACGCTTTGCAGATTTAATATTATGAGCCAGCCCTTTGCTGACAAGTTCTTTCATTACGAAAGGCTTAAACAGTTCAAGCGCCATCTCTTTCGGCAAACCGCATTGGTACATTTTTAGGTGTGGACCTACAACGATAACAGAACGTCCAGAGTAGTCAACACGCTTACCAAGCAAATTCTGACGGAAGCGTCCTTGTTTACCTTTCAGCATATGGCTAAGAGATTTCAATGGACGGTTTCCTGGCCCAGTAACCGGACGGCCGCGGCGGCCGTTGTCGATAAGAGCATCTACGGCTTCCTGCAACATACGTTTTTCATTCTGTACGATGATATCCGGCGCACCCAGATCCAGAAGACGCTTAAGACGATTGTTCCGGTTAATTACACGGCGATACAAATCATTCAAGTCGGACGTCGCGAAACGTCCACCATCAAGTTGTACCATCGGACGAAGTTCCGGCGGAATAACCGGTAGTACGTCAAGCACCATCCAATCCGGGTTGTTACCTGAATTACGGAATGCTTCCAGCACTTCCAAGCGCTTGATTACACGATTGCGGCGTTGCCCTTGTGCCGATTTTAATTCCTCTTTCAAGTAATCGACTTCTTTATCCAGGTCAATTTCCGCAAGTAGACGCTTAATTGCTTCCGCACCCATGGAAGCCGTGAAGGAGGCTCCGTACTTCTCGCGGTAGTTGCGATATTCCTTCTCGGATAGTAGCTGTTTTTTCTCCAGCGGCGTCTCACCTGCATCGACGACTACGTACGATGCAAAGTAGATAACCTCTTCCAGAGAACGCGGAGACATGTCAAGCACAAGCCCCATACGGCTTGGAATTCCTTTGAAATACCAGATATGGGAGACCGGGGCAGCCAACTCAATGTGCCCCATGCGCTCCCGGCGTACTTTCGCGCGAGTAACTTCAACTCCACAGCGATCGCAGACTACGCCTTTATAACGAACACGCTTGTACTTTCCGCAATGGCATTCCCAGTCCTTCGTCGGTCCGAAAATTTTCTCGCAGAACAAGCCTTCTTTTTCCGGCTTTAATGTCCGGTAGTTAATGGTTTCCGGTTTCTTGACCTCACCGTAAGACCAGGAACGAATCTTATCGGGTGATGCGAGGCCAATTTTCATATACTCAAAATTATTCACATCTAACAAGGCGCATACCTCCCATTACTTCCCGGTTTCATCCTTTACTCTTCGGTGCCGCTGATGTTCAGGTGCAACTTCTCTCCAGATGTATCATCGTCTTCATCCGTATCCCGCATCTCAATTTCTTGCTCGTCTTCAGAGAGGATTTTTACATCCATACCTAAACTTTGCAGCTCTTTAATCAATACTTTAAAGGACTCCGGTACACCAGGTTCCGGTACATTTTCTCCTTTAACAATGGACTCGTATGTCTTCACACGACCTACGACGTCATCCGACTTGACAGTAAGAATTTCCTGGAGTGTATAAGCCGCGCCGTATGCTTCAAGCGCCCATACCTCCATCTCCCCGAAGCGCTGACCACCGAACTGGGCTTTACCGCCAAGCGGTTGCTGGGTAACGAGAGAGTACGGCCCTGTAGAGCGGGCGTGGATTTTGTCATCTACCATGTGCGCCAGTTTAATCATGTACATGACGCCTACGGTTACTGTACGGTCAAACGGTTCACCCGTACGTCCATCATACAGAAGTGTCTTACCTGTACGGCTTAGACCTGCTTCTTCAAGCGTATCGAATACATCATCTTCTGTTGCTCCATCGAATACTGGCGTGGCGATATGAATGCCAAGTGATTTGGCTGCCATACCTAGATGCACTTCGAGAGCCTGACCGATGTTCATACGGGACGGTACGCCTAGCGGATTCAATACAACCTGGACAGGCGTGCCATCTGGCAAGAAAGGCATATCCTCTTCTGGAAGAACACGAGCAATAACCCCTTTGTTACCATGACGTCCGGCCATTTTATCCCCTACGGAGATTTTACGTTTTTGTGCAATATATACGCGCACGAGCTGATTTACACCCGGCGGAAGTTCATCGCCATTCTCACGAGTAAAGACTTTCACATCAACAACGATACCGGATCCACCATGTGGTACGCGCAGGGACGTATCACGCACCTCACGCGCTTTCTCACCAAAGATGGCGTGCAGCAGACGCTCTTCCGCAGTCAGTTCGGTTACCCCTTTTGGCGTGACCTTACCTACTAGAATATCGCCGTCCTTAATCTCAGCACCGATGCGGATAATACCGCGCTCATCAAGGTTACGCAACGCGTCTTCCCCAACGTTCGGGATGTCGCGTGTAATCTCTTCTGGACCGAGTTTCGTGTCACGGGCTTCCGCTTCGTATTCTTCGATATGAATCGACGTATACACATCTTCTTTTACGAGCTTTTCACTTAGTAGAATAGCATCCTCGTAGTTATAACCTTCCCAGGTCATAAATGCGACGACAACGTTGCGGCCAAGAGCAAGTTCGCCTTTTTCCGTTGAAGGACCATCAGCGATAATATCTCCTGGTTTCACCACTTCGCCTCGCTTGATAATCGGACGCTGGTTAATGCATGTTCCCTGGTTGGAACGTTCGAATTTATGCAGCTTGTATTTGTCGATATCACCCATAATCGTGCGGCCGTCTACTTCCTCTTGACGGCGCACCCAGATCTCGCGGGCAGTTACACGCTCGACGACACCTGGACGACGCACAACCGTAGCTACTCCGGAGTCTTTGGCAGCTGTATGCTCCATACCAGTACCGATGAACGGAGCTTCTGGCACAAGCAAAGGTACAGCCTGACGCTGCATGTTCGCCCCCATCAAGGCACGGTTGGCGTCATCGTTCTCCAAGAACGGAATCATTGCAGTCGCAACAGACACGACCTGTTTCGGCGATACGTCCATATAGTCAACTTTATCGCGTGGCACAGTAACGATTTCACCTTTGCGACGGCAGATAACCATCTCGTTCTCGAACTGGCCATCTTCCGTTAGAGGTGCATTAGCCTGTGCTATGTTGTATACGTCCTCTTCGTCCGCAGTCAGGTATTCGATCTCCATCGTTACGCGGTTCGTTTCCGGATCGATTTTACGACGCGGCGTTTCGATAAAGCCGTATTCATTAATACGTGCATAAGAGGACAATGAGTTAATCAGACCGATGTTCGGCCCCTCCGGCGTCTCAATCGGGCACATGCGACCATAGTGAGAATGGTGAACGTCACGCACTTCGAAACCGGCACGTTCACGAGTCAAGCCCCCTGGTCCAAGCGCAGACAGACGACGCTTATGTGTAAGTTCTGCCAATGGATTCGTCTGATCCATAAACTGAGATAATTGGGAGCTACCAAAGAACTCTTTAATCGCCGCAATAACCGGACGAATATTAATAAGAGCTTGTGGCGTAATTGCATTTGCATCCTGGATGGACATACGCTCGCGCACTACGCGCTCCATACGAGACAGACCAATACGGAATTGGTTCTGAAGCAATTCACCTACAGAACGTAGACGGCGGTTACCCAGATGGTCAATATCATCCGTCGTACCGATACCGTGCAACAGATTAATGAAATAGTTGATAGAAGAGATAATATCAGCCGGCGTAATATGTTTTGTTTTCTTGTCAATTACACCGTTTGACGTAACTTTAATTACTTTTCCGTCTTCCGTCGGCGAGAAAATATTAATAGACTGCAGACGAATATCTTCTTCTAGCACGCCACCACGAGGTTTTACGGTTACATAACCAACGTTGTCTTCGAGGTATGGCATGATGCGGTCGAGCAGGCGGCGATCAAGCATTTGACCTGCTTCTGCAATAATCTCACCTGTCTCTGTATCAATTAACGTTTCAGCAAGGCGCTGATTGAATAATCTATTCTTAATATGAAGCTTCTTATTAATCTTGTAACGTCCTACATTTGCCAGATCATAACGCTTCGGATCGAAGAAGCGAGAGATTAGCAAGCTTTTTGCATTCTCAACCGTTGGTGGCTCACCTGGACGTAGTCTTTCATAGATTTCGATAAGTGCTTTTTCAGTTGATTCTGTGTTGTCTTTTTCTAACGTATTTCTGATGTATTCATCTTCACCGAGCAAATTAAGAATCTCTACATCGGTGCCAAATCCTAATGCACGCAAAAGAACCGTAACGGGGATCTTCCTTGTACGGTCGATACGAACATAGATAATATCCTTCGCGTCGGTTTCAAGTTCAAGCCATGCGCCTCGGTTTGGAATCACGGTTGCCGCATAAGCTTGCTTACCATTCTTATCTACTTTTGTGCTGAAATAAACGCTAGGAGAACGAACAAGCTGACTGACAATAACCCTCTCAGCTCCATTGATAATGAAAGTACCCGTCTCTGTCATAAGCGGGAAATCACCCATGAATACTTCCTGTTCCTTGACTTCTCCCGTTTCCTTGTTGATGAGACGAACTTTCACCCGCAGCGGGGCAGCAAACGTTACATCTCGTTCTTTTGATTCATCGACAGAGTACTTAGGCTCCCCTAAACTATAATCGATAAATTCAAGAACAAGATTACCTGTGAAATCCTGAATCGGAGAAATATCATGGAACATCTCACGCAGTCCCTCGTCTAGGAACCACTGATATGACTTCTGTTGGATTTCAATCAGGTTAGGTAATTCCATTACCTCTTTAATTCTCGCGTAGCTGCGACGCTGGCGATGACGTCCACACTGAATTAGATGACCTGCCAACTTATTCACCTCTCAAACCGAGTTTTTGCACAAAAAAGAACAAAGTCTCTCTCTATTTAGAGAAGACTTTATTATTAATTTGAAGAGCCGGATGGTAATATTACCCCAGTATTCCCCTGACGCAATATTCTCATACTTACTTCACAAACCTTCCTTTCTTTAGACAAAAAAAAGGTTGACATTTTATGCAATTTCCACTTACTCGTTCACATATTCAGTGGCATTAAATAACGATATCACATTCAAAATATAATGTCAACTCAAGATTTTGTTGCCTGAAAGATGGAATAACCCTTCTTTTTTGCGACTTCCCGTACTTCAGAATATAACTCTTGCAGTTTTATAAGCGCGGAAGGCGCCCCCTGCTTCTTTTGAATTACAACCCATAGACTTCCACCAGGTGCAAGAAAGTTCAACGCATCTTCGAAAATACCATGAACAACTTGCTTTCCAGCTCGGATCGGTGGATTGGTCAGAATGACATCAAACTTCCGTTCAGGAGGAACAGAAGAAAAGCGGTCACTGACAATTACCTGTGCATTCGAAATCCCATTTGCGGCGAGATTTCGATTTGCAAGCGACACAGCTCTTTCATTTATGTCCAACATCATTACACGACCGGACGGTGTAAGCGATGCGGCGGTCATTCCAATCGGACCATACCCGCAGCCCACATCGAGAACGTCCATCCCGTCTTCGATTTCCATCATCTCGATTAAGAGCACGCTGCCGAAATCAATGCGATTTTTCGAGAAAACACCGCGATCGGTAATAAAACGAAACTCTCTGCCACGCAAATCGAACGTAAAAGTCTGTTCCATGCTGTCGGCTCCGGGTTGATTCGTATAGTAATGTTCCATCCGCGTCACCTCATATTAGCTTTATTAAAAGTAGAAGATAGAAGAGCAGAACCTACTTCACTATTCTAACCCTTTATTCCTTATCTCTTACTTCTATTTCTAAAATAAAGCCCGGCGTATTGATACGCCGGGCTTTATGCGAGCAGTTAAAAAACTACTTAAGTTCAACAGATGCGCCAGCTTCTTCAAGCTTAGCTTTGATTTGCTCAGCTTCTTCTTTAGCAACGCCTTCTTTAACGTTAGCAGGAGCGCCATCAACCATAGCTTTCGCTTCTTTCAGGCCAAGACCTGTGATTTCGCGAACAACTTTGATAACGTTGATTTTGGAAGCACCAGCGCTTGCCAGAACAACTGTGAATTCACTTTGTTCAGCTTCAGCAGCACCGCCAGCAGCGCCACCCATAACTGCTACTGGAGCAGCTGCAGTTACACCGAATTCTTCTTCGATTGCTTTAACAAGATCGTTCAGTTCAAGAACGGACATTTCTTTAATCGCTTCAATGATTTGTTCTTTACTCATTGTGTTATCCTCCTAACAAATTATCAGATTAGGCTTCTTGGCCTTCTTTTTGGTCACCGACAGCTTTAACAGCAAGCGCGAAGTTGCGTATAGGTGCTTGAAGCACGCTAAGCAACATAGAGAGCAGACCTTCGCGGTTCGGCAGGCTAGCGATTGCCTTCACTTCGTCAACGGAAAGCACTTTACCTTCCATTACGCCACCCTTGATTTCAAGAGCTTCGTTTGCTTTTGCGAAATCAGAGAGAACTTTCGCTGCAGCGATTTCGTCTTCGCTGCTGAATGCGATGGCTGTAGGACCAGTCAAAGCTGCATCCAGTTCGCTCAGACCAGCTTCGGCAGTCGCACGACGAGTCATCGTGTTTTTGTACACTTTGAACTCTACGCCTGCTTCGCGACACTTTTTACGCAGTTCAGTTACTTGAGCTACGTTCAGACCACGATAGTCAGTTACGACTGTGCCTTTGCTGTTTTGAAGTTTTTCAACGATTTCGTTAACGATTTGAACTTTCTCTTCACGTACGGACATGTTTGCACCTCCTGTAGCATGAGACTTTTATAATGAAAAAAGCCCACGCAGACATGCGAAGGCTTCGGATATATTAATTCAATATCTTCATCAGCACCTCGGAAGGATATTAAGCCTTGGAAATCCTAGGCACCTTCTGTCTACGGTAACGGCATATTCATTTATCAACAAAAAACATTCTATCAATATTAAAAAGCAATGTCAAGAAATTATTTTGTAGGAACAGAAACTTTTACTCCTGGGCCCATTGTAGAGCTTACAGTAATGTTTTTCATGTATGTTCCTTTTGCAGCAGCCGGCTTCGCCTTTTGCAGAGTGTCGATAAGCGTGCTCAAGTTGTCAGCAAGCTTATCCAGTTCGAAAGATACTTTTCCGATTGGAGCGTGAATGTTACCCGCTTTATCAGTACGGTATTCGATCTTACCTGCTTTAATTTCTTTTACTGCTTTCTCAACTTCGAATGTTACTGTACCAGTTTTCGGATTTGGCATTAAGCCTTTTGGTCCAAGCACACGACCAAGTTTACCTACAGTACCCATCATGTCCGGTGTCGCAACAACTACGTCAAACTCAAACCAACCTTGTTGGATTTTGTTTACGAACTCTTCGTCACCTACATAATCTGCGCCTGCAGCTTCAGCTTCTTTTGCTTTTTCGCCTTTAGCAAATACAAGCACACGCTGAGTTTTACCTGTTCCGTGCGGAAGTACGACAGCTCCGCGGATTTGTTGATCGTTTTTACGCGGATCAACACCAAGGCGGAATGCTACTTCTACAGTTTCATCAAATTTAGCTTTCGAAGCTTTTTTTACGAGTTCGAGAGCTTCGCTGATTTCATAAGCAACATTACGATCGATCAGCTTTGTAGCTTCTAAGTAGTTTTTACCCTTTTTCGCCACGTTAATTTCCTCCTTAATTGTGGTTTTAACGGTTGTGCCTCCCACGAAACAGGGCTGCGCGTCGACGGAATAACCCGTACCTACACAACCCTGCGGCAGAAACGTGTTTGGTTAGCCAGCCAATTAGTCAACGATTGTGATGCCCATGCTGCGTGCAGTACCTTCTACCATACGCATAGCAGCTTCAACATCTGCAGCATTCAGATCAGGCATTTTTGTTTCAGCGATTTCGCGAACTTTATCGCGTTTCACAGTCGCAACTTTTGTTTTATTCGGTACAGCGGAACCGGACTCAATTCCAGCAGCTTTCTTCAACAGAACGGCAGCTGGTGGAGTTTTTGTAATGAATGTGAAAGAACGATCTTCGAATACCGTAATCTCAACAGGAATAATAAGACCTGCTTGTTCTTGTGTACGAGCGTTGAATTCTTTACAGAATCCCATGATGTTCACGCCTGCTTGACCGAGAGCCGGACCAACCGGTGGTGCCGGGTTCGCTTTACCTGCAGGGATTTGAAGTTTAACAACTTTGATAACTTTTTTAGCCATGTGGTACACCTCCTAAGACAATAACTCTATAACTTAGCCACTTGAGCAAAGTCCAGCTCAACCGGCGTTTCGCGTCCAAACATATCAACTAGTACTTTAACCTTGCGCTTGTCCAGTTGGATTTCCTCGACGGAACCAACCATATTGGCGAACGGACCTTCTTTGACCTTCACCATTTCCTTCAATTCAAAGTTGACGCGCTGCACGGATTCCTCCATGCCCATCTGTTTCATGATGGCAGTCACTTCTTCAGGAAGTAAAGGAGTCGGTTTTGAACCTGCACCTGCAGAACCAACAAATCCGGTCACGCCCGGCGTGTTCCGTACCACATACCAAGAATCGTCGGTCATGACCATCTCGACGAGCACGTACCCTGGAAAAACCTTCTTCGTTACGACTTTTTTCTTGCCGTCGCGTTCTTCGGTTTCATCTTCGGTAGGAATGAGCACGCGGAAGATTTTGTCTTCCATCCCCATTGATTCTACGCGCTTTTCCAGGTTTGTTTTAACCTTATTCTCATATCCAGAATAAGTGTGAACTACATACCAGCGTTTTTCCATGATTCGAGGACAAACAGGTGTCCTTACCCCCCCATCATTATTTCCCTGTCTTCAAAATGAGTTCAAGGAGCTGGGAAATTCCTAAATCGATTACTGCGAAGAAGATTGCGATGAGCGTCACAGTTACCAGTACAACCGTTGTATAGGAAACAAGTTCCTTACGAGTTGGCCAGGTTACTTTTCTCAGTTCGGTCCAGGCTTCCTTCAAAAAGGCCGGTCCGCGTTTGAGTTTATCTACAAAACTCATAACGCACCCCCAATAAAATTGGACTCTGACACTTCATTAACGAGTTTCACGATGAAGAGTATGATCATTGCAGAATTTGCAATACTTCTTCATCTCGATGCGTTCCGTTTGCTTACGTTTGTTTTTCGTTGTGGTATAGTTGCGTTGTTTGCACTCGGTGCACGCTAACGTTACAGTTACCCGCATGATGTTACACCTCCCACATTATTGGCTATGTACTAGCCTTTCATAGTTAATTTGCATCAAGTAAAACCGTGTGTTTTCACACGGCTACCTCAAATACTTTATCACAGCGTAAAATAGGTGTCAAATAAAAGTTTTGACATTTACTTCTCCATTTTGAAGCGGGCTACCAGACTTTCCATCTGATCGGATAGGCGTCCCATGGTCGCCGCGTCATGTGATAACTGCTGTGCGGCTGCAGCCTGCTGCTCGCTCACCGCAGCTACTTCCTGTGAACCAGCAGACGCTTCCTCAGTAATTGCGGACACGTGTTCCATCTCCATCGATACTTTGCGTGCGTTTTCTTCTGCCACCTTAATGGAAGAAGTAATGTGCATACTCTTCTCGCCCACTAGATTAATGTACTCATGAATTTTGGCGAATGAATCACCCGTATGTCGCACCATCTCCTGGCCTTCTACTATTACATCATGACCGCGTAAAATCGATTCGATCGCCTCGTGTGTTTCCCGCTTATTTTCCTGAACGATACGCGAGATGTTGTTTGCTGCTTTGTCTGTTTCCTCTGCAAGCTTGCGAACTTCATCTGCCACTACCGCAAAGCCCCGTCCAGCGTCTCCTGCACGAGCCGCCTCAATACTAGCGTTAAGTGCGAGAAGATTTGTTTGCGATGCAATGCCGGTAATTAAACTAACAATCTCGCCGATTTCTTCAGAACGGTTACCAAGCTTGTGCACAACCGTAGACGCATCGGCCACCATACGCTGGATTTCCTCCATTTTATAAACAGCGGTTCGTACCGCCTGCTCTCCTTCTGTTGTCAATGCATTCGTGGTGATAAACGTTTGGTTCATCTCATCGGCATATGTGGAAATCTGCTGTAGACTTTCGTTAACCAACGCAACTTCCATGTGCGCAGACTGAATGGAATGGGCGATAGTGCCAGCGCCTTCCGCCAGATCATTAATGGTCACTGCTACCTGCTCGGCCGAAGTGGTCGTCTCTCGGCTTGCTAACGTCAGAACCTCCGAAGACTGCCTCATTTTTCGGGATGCTTCCTTGATTTCAAGCAACAGCATATGGATACTCTCCACCATCTGATTGAAATTGTGGCTAAGTACGCCTACTTCATCTTTACTGCGATTCGGTGTTTTCACGGTTAAGTCACCCTTGGCAATCATCGCGGTTAATTCGCTCAGATGACGAATCGGTCGTACAAAATGTGAGGAGAATAAAATAAGAATGATCACAGCAAAAACAAGAACCACACTGGCAGTGACAAATGAGAGTTTTGCCAAATAATCCAGTTGGCTCGATGCCTCCTTGACCGGAGCGGTAATCGCGACTACCCAGCCTGTGGTCGGCACCTTGGAGAAGAATGCATACTTATCTACACCCTTATACATATACCGTTTATATCCAGTTTTGCCAGCAACAGCTTCGTCAATACCTGCTGTAAGAGGAGGAATGTTCAACTTATACACGTTTAATTTTAAAATCTCTCCCTGCTGCGGATAGCTAATGACCAGACCGTCCTTCTGCACCATATATGCATATCCGGTCTGTCCGATTTTCTGGCCTGCTACGATTTCGTTCATTGTGGTAATCGGAACCGTGGCACCCAACATACCGCTTAACCGATTCTGCTGATTATAAATTGGACTGGCAATAACAACTACCAACTTGCCGGAAGCGCGAGAAATCAGGGGTTCCGAGATGGCGTATGATTGTCCGTCAATTACCTTTTTGAAATATTCACGACTGCCCACATCCACCTTTTGACCGGCTGTCGTAAGCGCCTTACCATGCAAATCGGCAATAAAAAACATTTCATATTCCTGATATTCACTCACCTTGGATTTTAGATAGGAAAATTGCACCTCTTGATTCATGCTTCGGATATCCATACCGGATGCCATATTCGTCACGCGGTCCCTCTGCTGCTGAAGCCAATTGTTTACTTTGTTATTTAACAGATCAAGCTGAATAAATGCTCGTTCCTGAAAATTGCTTTCTAAAAACTCTTTTGCTTTATTGTGATTAAGCCAGGCCACAAAAGAAAGCGCTATCACAATAAGCGGAATGATAACCCCTAATAGTTTAAACTTAAGACTTCTTGTTCTCATCCTCATCCCCCCTCTATTTATCTGGCTATTAATTCTATTATACCATGATAAACGACTTATATATTATACCTAGTAAGAATTTTCGTATTATTTAGATCCGTTTTTTGAATGAGAAAAACCTGTGGGTATTACCACCCGTCCTTTTTCTACAGAGAAGTCAAATGTTCACTTTTTCACACTAGCAATATCCACTTTCTTATCTATCAAAAAAACAGGACCTCGGCCCTGTTTTCTTAACTCGTTCTATTAAACTTGGGAAACTTCGCGAACTTCCAGATACTTCTCAAGCTTACGCTTTACACGTTGGAGAGCGTTATCAATTGATTTGACATGACGGCTTAAGTCGACCGCAATCTCCTGGTACGAACGCCCGTCCAGATACAAAAGCAAGACCTGTTGCTCCAAATCGCTCAAAATCTCACTGATTTTATCTTCGATGTCATCGTACTCCTCCTGGTTGATAATCAGCTCTTCCGGGTCTGTCACTCGGGTACCGCAGATAATATCCAGCAAAGTACGATCTGAATCTTCATCATAGATTGGCTTGTCCAGCGAGACATAGGAGTTAAGAGGAATATGTTTCTGTCGAGTGGCTGTCTTGATCGCAGTAATAATCTGGCGCGTGATACACAATTCAGCAAATGCTTTGAAGGAAGCCAGCTTATCTCCCTTAAAGTCCCGAATCGACTTGTACAGCCCAATCATACCTTCCTGCACAATATCCTCACGATCAGCACCGATTAAAAAATAAGAACGGGCTTTAGCACGAACAAAATTCCTATACTTGTTGATCAAGTATTCTAACGCGTCACCGTCACCTAACCGTACAAGATCCACGATGTCTTCATCGTATAGAGCTTCATAGCGGGTATGGTCTGCAGCCAAGCATCATCCCTCCGACCTGCCGTTATGCATCAGATAAAACAATTATATATTATGTAACCTTCCCCAGTCAACAAACTCACTGGTCTCCACGGCGCCATTTTTCGAATTTTTTTTTAATTTCATCACTTAGCTCAATGCCTCTTCCTTTAGGCTGCTGTTTTGTTTCACGCACCTTCTCGGTAATATCACGGTTTACTTGCTTCATCTCCAACCATAATTCGCGTGCTGACTTACGTAAAGCACCATAACCAAATGTCACCCTCTGTTCGGTATAATCAGAGGTTGCTACATATATCTGACGATGTCGATTGGACAACTCAAATACAAGTCGTTCGATACATTCGTCTGCTGTTTCTTTCTCTTTCGTATAACGAATATCCAAGCGATACTCACGTACTTTTCTGCCCATACCTTTTACATTGTGCGCATCAAATACGACAATCACGCGCGTTCCGGTAAAGCCCTGATAGTCCGCAAGCCATCCGAGCAAATCATCCCGTGCTTCCTCAAGACTGATCTTCTTCTTCTCCTTCAGCCGTTTCCAATCCCCGATGACATTATAGCCATCTACAATCAATATTTCTTCCATGCTAATGCGCCCTTATTCAGCTAACGGATGACGCTGGCGATACACTTCATACATCAGTAAGGCTCCAGCAACGGAGGCATTCAGCGAGGTAACACGGCCAACCATAGGCAATTTGACCGTAAAATCACACTTCTCCCGAACGAGTCGGCTCATCCCCTTACCCTCACTGCCAATGACAAGCGCAACGCCCATATCAAGACGAGCCTGACGGAATTCTTCCGTTCCTGAGGCATCTGTTCCAACGACCCAGATGTTGCGTTCCTTTAAGTCTTCGATGGTGCGAGCTAGGTTTGTTACACGAGCAACCGGTACATACTCAATCGCTCCCGCCGACGCTTTGGCAACTATAGATGTCAATCCGGCCGAACGACGTTTCGGAATGATAACGCCATGCACTCCCGTCGCGTCTGCGGTACGTAGAATAGACCCTAAATTATGCGGGTCTTCAATTTCGTCCAGAATAACGAGGAACGGCAGTTGCCCTGAAGCTTCTGCTTTGGCAAGAATGTCATCCAGTTCTGTATAGTCGTACGCAGCAATATACGCGAGAATTCCTTGATGACTTTCTCCTTCCGCCGCCTGATCCAGCTTTTTGCGCGGAACAATCTGCACCGTTACTCCCGCTTCTTTCGCTAACGCCATCACCTGGCCACTTACTCCCTTTTGGGAGCCTTCGGCAATCCATATTTTATTAATCGAACGTCCCGAGCGCAACGCCTCGATAACAGGGTTTTTCCCAACGATATATTCACTCATGGCAAACTCCTTCTTCTATTCATTCGTCTCTTTAGGATGACCATTCTCCACCCATTCGAGTGCATGCGTTAGAATTTCTTCTAACCTCTCTTCCTGTTCGGTTAAATATAAAAATCCAAGCAACGCTTCAAATCCTGTACTTAGTCGATATTCGGCAACTTGTGCATTCTTTGGCATAGTCGCTGATTTGGCGTTTCGTCCCCGCTTTAATACGGCCTGCTCTTCTTCAGTAAGCCGGTCCCATATTCCGCCTACGATACTGGCTTGCGCTCTAGCCGAGACGTAGCTCACGGCCGCACGCTGCAGCAGGTTCGGCTTTACCTCCCCTGCCGCAATTAAGTGCTGGCGCACACGTATCTCCAACACTGCGTCACCCATATAGGCCAACGCAAGCGCATTGAGCTGTCTCGGATCTCTGATTAGTTTATCCCGCTTCATGTCCGCTCCTTCTCTAGGCTCATTTCCGGTGCCATCGCACGCCTTGAGGCGTATCTTCCAATATGATGCCCAGTTCCTGCAGTTGATTGCGGATCTCATCTGCACGGGCGAAATTCTTATCCTTGCGAGCCTGTATCCGCTCTTCAACCAGAGCGTTGATCTCTTCGTCAGAAGGTCCATCTACTGATGCATCAACCTCTCCGAACGAAATACCAAGCACATCACCTAGCTCCGCAAAAAGCGCAATGTACGCTTCCGCCAGTTCTCTCTTCAACGTACTTCCTGCCATAGACTGGTTGACTTCCCGTACTATATCGAACAATACGGTAATCGCATCCGCAGTATTGAAGTCATTGTCCATCTCTTCAATAAATCTTTGACGGAAAGAAGCAATCCGCTGCATCTGCTCATCGGTTACCGTTTCGCTTCCCGCAGAAGAGAGGTAATGCTTGAGATTACGTACGGCTGTATCGATACGCATAAAACTGTTGGTTGCCTGCTGCAGCAGTTCATCGCTGAAGTTAATCGGATTGCGATAATGCGCACTCAGCATGAAAAAGCGAACCACACGTGGAGCATACTTCTCACGCACATCTTTTACCAGAATAAAATTCCCGAGCGATTTGGACATTTTTTCATTCTCAATATTGATATACCCATTATGCATCCAATACCTTGCCATTGGATGCCCGGTTAAACATTCTGATTGTGCAATTTCATTCTCATGGTGCGGAAAAGTAAGATCGTGGCCTCCTCCATGAATATCGAACGTCTCTCCAAGATATTTGTATGACATCGCTGAACATTCGATGTGCCATCCCGGGCGTCCTTGGCCCCATGGACTTTCCCAATAGATTTCACCTGGCTTCGCGCCTTTCCACAACACAAAATCAAGTGGATTTTCTTTCTTGTCGTTCACTTCAATACGCGCACCAGCTTGCAATTCTTCAATGTTTTGATGTGAAAGCTTGCCATATTCTGCGAATGAAGCCGTACGAAAATACACATCACCACCCGCTACATATGCATGCCCTTTCTCGATTAAGCCTTCAATAAATGAGATGATTTCCGGAATGTGCTCTGTAACTTTCGGATGAATATCGGCTTCTTTAATGCCAAGAGCACGAACATCTTCGACGAATGCTGCGATAAACGTCTCCGCTACCTTTTCGACGCTCATCCCGGTTTCTTCTGCCTTTTTTATGATTTTGTCATCTACATCAGTAAAGTTCTGCACATACGTAACTTCATATCCCCGATATGCAAAATAACGGCGCACTACGTCGAATACGATAGGTGGACGGGCATTTCCGATATGAATGAAGTTATAAACCGTCGGACCACACACGTATATTTTCACCTTGCCCGGTTCGATCGGAATGAATTCTTCTTTTTTACGCGTGAGCGTATTATATATTTTAATGGTGCTCATTAGATGGTCGACTCTCCTTCAATTGTTTTACTTCCTCTCTAAGCGTATCAATTTCACGCTGCATTGCGCGCATTACTTCCCCGATCGGATCGGGAAGATTCACTTGATCTAAATCCTGTTCTACCCGCATGCCATCCTGTATCTTAATGCGACCCGGTATGCCTACAACGGTAGAATTCGGAGGCACTTCCTGCAATACGACGGAGCCTGCTCCAATTTTGGAGTTATCACCAATTGTCATTGAGCCGAGCACTTTGGCTCCGGAAGCGATAAGAACATTATTGCCAATCGTTGGATGGCGTTTTCCCTTTTCTTTACCCGTTCCTCCCAATGTCACCCCCTGGTACAGTGTAACATTATCACCGATTTCGCACGTTTCCCCAATTACGACACCCATGCCATGATCAATAAATAAACCTTTTCCAATTGTAGCGCCCGGGTGAATCTCAATCCCCGTCAACCATCGTCCGAATTGTGATACCATCCGGGCCAGCGTATAGAATTCTCTTTTCCATAAACGGTGGCTCAGGCGATAAAACCATATCGCATGCAGCCCGGCATATGTCAGAATGACTTCGAGCGTACTGCGGGCGGCCGGATCACGTTCCATTACTGCATGAACATCTTCCCTTATCGTTTTAAACATCTTCTCACTCCTTCCTACTATTTCTAAAAGAAAAAAGCCTCCACAGCCTATACACGGCTGCAGAGGCGGTTAATATCATCCGCGGTTCCACTCTGCTTTGTCATACTTCTTCTATAAAAAAGCATAACACTCTTACATCCCGTAACGTGGAAATACGAGGCCTCCTACTGACAAAAAGTAGCGTTCGGATGCCCGGCTCACGGATGCATTTCCGAAAACAGGAAGCAGGGCCGCTTCCAGCGCGATACAGAGTATTTGTATCGGCGGCCTTCTCTGGTGTTTCCCTTCTATTCCGTACTTCTTCCGTTCTTTGCCGTTGCATATTTACTTTTTATAATTATTTTACAACACGCTCATAATTATTGATTACATTCAGTATACGCTGCACTACTGTCTCGCGTCCCAACAGGAATAGCGTCTCATTTAAATCACGCCCGTGTGTAAATCCGGTAACCGCCACACGAACTGGCATGAACAGCTTCTTGCCTTTATGACCGGTCGCTTTCTGCACGGATTTCAATGCACCTTTAATCGCGTCCGCACTGTATTCTTCAATGGAGGTCACCTCTTCGTGGAAAGCTTTCATTACATCCGTTACCTGTTCTTCCGCAAGTACAGCTTTCGCTTCTTCATCATAGTTCACGCCATCCTCAAAGAACATAGCTGCCAATTCCACGATTTGTGCTGCATACTCTAGCTGCTCCTGATAAAGAACCACCAACCGCTCTGTCCAACGACGCTGCTCTTCGCTGAGTTCTTCTGGCAGCTGCCCCGCCTTCTGCATATGCGGGATACAGAGTTCAGCAATACGTTCAGCTGAAGCCTGTTTAATGTAGTGGTTATTCATCCAATTCAACTTATGAATATCAAAGATAGCCGGTGACTTCGAAACACGACTTAATGAAAACTTCTCGATGAGTTCTTCACGCGTAAAAATCTCCTGCTCTTCTTCCGGCGACCAGCCGAGAAGAACAAGGAAGTTCATAAGAGCCTCAGGCAGATAGCCAAGATCTCGATACTGTTCCATGAACTGAATCAGAGATTCGTCCCGCTTACTCATCTTTTTACCGTCCGGGTTTAGAATTAATGCAACATGCGCGAACTCTGGCGCTTCAAATTCAAACGCCTCATAAATCATCAGCTGGCGCGGCGTATTGGATAAGTGTTCTTCACCACGGATAACGTGCGTAATCTTCATAAGAGCATCATCGATTACGACTGCAAAGTTATACGTCGGAATCCCATCGGGACGACAAATAACGAAGTCGCCAATTCCGTCAGATTCGAATGTGACTTCGCCGCGAATATGATCATGCACAGTATATTGGCGATTTTCCAGTACGCGGAATCGAATGGATGCTTTACGTCCTTCTGCTTCATAGGCCTGAATTTGTTCTGGAGTCAAATTGCGGCACGTTCCTGCATAACGAGGTGTCTCGCCTCTCTCTTTCTGGGCTTCACGCTCCGCATTCAGCTCCTCTTCCGTACAGTAACAAGGATAAGCCTTCCCTTCCGCTACCAGTCGGTCGATATAGCTGCGGTAAACATCCAATCTGTCCATGGAACGATACGGACCAACCCCGCCGTCTTTATCGATACTTTCATCCCATTCTGTACCGAACCAGCGCAGACTTTCGATTAACTTTGCTTCGGCATCTTCCACATTACGCTTTTGGTCTGTGTCTTCGATACGAACAACAAAGTCACCGCCGTGGTGACGGGCGAATAAATAGTTAAAAAGGGCCGAACGTGCTCCCCCAATATGTAAATGTCCAGTTGGACTCGGCGCAAACCGGACACGGATTCGTTTGGACATGACTTGCCACCATCCTTCTGTTTTTAGCTTTATCTATTATAATCCTACTTTTTGTAACAATACAACAGCCATCGCAGCGATTCCTTCGCCGCGACCTGGAAAACCCAATTTTTCTGTCGTGGTGGCCTTTACATTAATTTGGTCCATCTCCGATTCAACGCAAGAGGCAATCACTTCGCGCATCAGATCAATGTGCGGCGCCATCTTCGGTTGTTGGGCGATAATCGTCGCATCCACATTGCCGATAGTGTATCCTTTTTCCTTGACAAGCTTCCATACATCACGTAACAGCACCTGGCTATCAGCATCCTTGAATGCATGATCCGTATCCGGAAAATGCTTACCGATATCGCCCAGTCCAAGCGCTCCCAAAATCGCATCAGTAATGGCATGCAGTAACACATCCGCATCAGAATGTCCTAAGAGCCCTTTCTCATGTGGAATTTCCACGCCGCCGATAATCAATTTGCGCCCTTCCACCAGTTGATGAACATCAAAACCCTGTCCTATCCGAATCATTGCCCCTTCTCCTTTCTCCATCTCAAAATCGCCTCACCGAAAACAAGATCATCTGGTGTAGTAAGTTTAATATTCGTATATTCCCCGTCTACTATATGCACCGCCTGTCCCAGTCTTTCCATAAGGGAAGCATCATCCGTCCCGAGAAAGCCATCCTTCCGCGCTTGTTCATGCGCGGAAATAATATCGGACAAAGCAAAAGCCTGTGGCGTTTGCACGGCCCACAAGCTTTTTCTTGGCGGTGTGTCCATCACAATTCCCGTCTCGTCTGTGCGTTTAATCGTATCTTTTACGGGTACAGCTAGAATCGCGGCCCGCTTTGAGCACACAGCATCGATTAGTCTCTGAAGCGTCAGACGGGAAAGAAAAGGCCGGGCTCCGTCATGGATAAGCACATAGTCCGAAAGGCGAAGTGCTGTAAGACCAAGGTATACACTATCCTGACGCTCTGCACCACCCGGGATAACCCGGACATGCGGATACAAAATCAGCAACTCCCTCGTGCGCTCCACGTCTTCTTCCGCTGTAACGACGACTATTTCTCTCACATACTCCAATCCGGCGAAAAGGTCAAGCGTATGGAGCAATACCGGCTTCTCTGCCAGCTCAATGAATTGCTTCTTAACCGGACCGCCCATTCGCTTCCCTTGTCCTGCGGCTGCGATGACTACACCTATATTCACTTTCATCCACTCATTTCTTACAGCGCTTTTTCCATTAATTTCGGCTTCGCGAAAATCATACGTCCCGCCGAAGTCTGTAGCACACTCGTAACGATAACATCAATGAACGAACCGATATACTCTCGTCCGCTTTCAACGACAATCATCGTACCATCATCAAGATATGCTACACCTTGGCCATTCTCTTTTCCGTCTTTGATAACTTGTACATGCAGTTCTTCGCCTGGTAATACTACAGGCTTGACCGCATTTGCTAAATCATTAATATTCAAGACGGGAACACCCTGTAGCTCACACACTTTATTCAGATTAAAATCATTGGTAACGACTTTACCTTTCATTAATTTGGCAAGCTTAACCAATTTACTGTCTACTTCACTGATCTCCTCGAAGTCTTTATCCGTAATAATGACTTTTACCTTTAATTCTTTCTGAATTTTATTCAGGATGTCAAGCCCGCGACGACCACGGTTGCGCTTCAACGCATCGGAAGAGTCCGCGATATGCTGCAGCTCTTCCAGTACGAATTCAGGAATGACAAGCGCTCCCTCGATAAATCCCGTCTTGCATATATCAGCAATCCGGCCATCGATAATCACGCTTGTATCAAGAATTTTATACTGACCCTGGTTTGAGTCCTGCTTTTCCTCCTTCTTCTTCTCGCCTTTAAACCGTCCGATCGAGAACGCCGACATAATCTCATCACGTTTGCGCAATCCTACCTGAAAACCAATATAGCCGCACAACACTGAAATAAGCAGCGGGAGCAATTTCGCAACGATCGGGATAGGGATGCTATTAATAGGGAGAAAAAGTAAAAACGCTACAATAAGTCCAATAATAAGCCCCATAGCTCCAAATAATACATCCGTAATCGGAAGCTTAATTAGCGTCTCTTCACTGCGTTTAATGGTCTTTACAATATATTCTGTCGGCCAAGAGGTAAGCAAGAAGAACAGCACTGCCCCAAGCACCGCACCGATGTATTCTACACCCGGTATTTTCCCGATATTGATAAGCGAGTTCAGGAGTCCGAACAGGTCAGGACCGAACTGGTATCCTAAGCCTGCACCGACTAAGAGGAAAAACAACTGAATAATTCTTCTGACCATACATTCACCTCCTCAAAATCATTCATATTCCATTATAGTCATATCTACCAAATAAAAAACGATCGAAAACAAAAACATAGCATTAAAAAAGCAAAAACTTTTCCTATCTGTTCTTACGTAAAAACAGCAGCAAAAGTTACAAAGAAAGAAGAGAGAAAAGCTTCTCTTAGAGAAGCTTTCCTCTCTAACTATTGACTACTTGCTCCAACAAATGGGTCGCTTGTTCTTCATCAATATCTTTAACGAGCACAAGTTCGCTCAAAAGAATCTGCCGGGCATTGTCCAGCATCTTCCTCTCACCTGTCGAAAGACCTTTCTCTTTCTCTCTGTGCATTAATTCACGAACAACGGCAGCGACTTGATATATATCGCCCGTACGCATCTTCTCCATATTCCTACGATACCTGCGGTTCCAACTAATGCCCAAGTCATCTTCTTCACGCCGCAAAATCTCCATAACTCGCTCAAGCGCATGCATATCAACAACCTGACGGATGCCTAGATTCGACACTTTTTCCATTGGGATCATGACTTGCATATTGCCGACTGGCATCTTCATAATATAGTACTGCTGTTTCTCACCAAGAATCTCCTTCTCTTCAATGGCTTCGATAATACCTGCACCATGCATCGGATAGACAATCTTATCGCCAATTCGAAACAACAAACCCACCCCCAACAGAGTATCCAACCTCACCATAGCATAGCACCTACTTTTTTGTCAAGTATTTAAAATTTATTATCATATCACACAAAAAAGAACCATGTCAATAAATATGTCAAATTAAATTTTCATTAATTTTTTGGACATAAAAAAGACCGGAGCTCACTCCGGTCTTTTTTATGAGTTAATTACTTCTTCTTCAGCTTTTTCGCAGCGGCGTTTTCTCACCACTCGGTCAATATTCTTCTTCACACCATACACCGCATAGAGCACAAGCGGAATAAATACAATCATCGGAAACTGTGAAGGGAAACGTACAGCAACGACTGCCACAATTACCACAATCAGCGGAGTTACCCAATATGCGGAACGTGGAATACCCACCTTCTTAAAATTAGGATACTTAATATTGCTGATCATAAGATAAGAAAGACCAAGCATACTTAATACTAGATATACCGACGGAAATGCATGATGGTATAACGCGAGCGTCGCCAGCACACCCCCTGCAGCCGTAATTGGCAAACCTACAAAATAACCTGTATTGCCCCCGATTGCAGAATTAAAACGAGCCAGACGTAACGCCCCACAAATCGGAAATAGTCCGGTCAGCAGAATGCCTATCCACCCCATATCCTGAAGGAGTACCACATACATAATAAGTGCGGGTGCCACACCAAACGTAACGATATCGGAGAGCGAATCCAATTCTTTTCCGAAATCGCTCTGCGCATTTAACATGCGGGCCAGACGGCCGTCCAACCCATCCAATACCATTCCTATAATAACCATAATTGCTGCATAGCTTAAATATATCGGTTCATCACGAAAAGCCAACAGCATTGCAATAACTCCCAAAAACAAATTGCCCATCGTAAACAAGTTCGGTATCATTCTCGCTATCATTTCAGCTCTTTTACCTCCCTGATACTGTTTCTCTACCGCCGAAACAGTCTCCCCTTGTCCGTAGCCAGGTTCCTGTAAATGTATTGGCTTCGGACAATTATTTTATTGTATGCCGAACTAGATATGCCTGTCAATGAACACCTGCTCCTGTATCCGCTTTAATCCTTCTTTGATAGCCCGAGCCCGTACTTCCCCGATTCCCTCCACTTCGTCTAATTCTTCAATAGTCGCCATCATAACCTGCGGCAGACTGGAGAATTCTTCGATAAGATTGCTGACAATAGAGGCCGGAAGGCGTGGAATTTTACTAAGAATACGATAACCCCGCGGGAAAACCGGTTCGTCATTCAGGTTTGCGCTTGGCAAGTAGCCAAGGATTTTGAGAATATTAACCGGCTCAAGAAGCTCATCAGCAGATAGTTTATGCAATTGTACGAGTACTTCCTCCGGGTCAACCTCTTCACCTTGACGACAGTAATCTTTAATAAGCAGATAGGCGTCGTCTTCGATATTCGATACAAGTTCCTCCATCTGCATACTGATAAGACGACCTTCTGTCCCTAGTTCATTAATATATTTAATGATTTCTGATTTAATGCGTAAAACCATCTCAATTCGTTGTACGACGAGCGCTACTTCATGCAGTGTCACCAACTCTTCAAATTCTAGCGCACCCAGGTTCGTCAATGCCTGATCAAGTACAGATTTGTACTTTTCAAGTGTCTGAATCGCCTGGTTAGCCTTCGTCAGAATGACCCCTATATCTTTTAACGAATACCGATACGGTCCCCGATACAGCGTAATTACATTGCGCCGCTGCGAAATGGAAATAACCAGTTGACCAGTCTGTCTGGCTACCCGTTCCGCCGTCCGGTGACGAATTCCTGTCTCTGTCGATGGGATAGCCGAATCTGGTATCAATTGCGTATTAGCATATAGAATTTTTTTGGCATCTTCGCTCAAAATAATAGCCCCATCCATTTTAGCCAGTTCATACAGATGGGCAGGCGTTAAATCACAGTTAATCGAAAAACCCCCATCCACAATCGTCTGTACTGCAGGTGTATTCCCAATAACGATAAGCGCACCCGTTTTCGCCCTCAACACGTTTTCAAGACCTTCTCTAAACGGCGTTCCTGGTGAAACGAAACGCAGTACCTCACCGATAAATTGTTCACGCTTGTTGTCCGTTGCCATATTATCCTCCCAACGCTTCCCGTAACGCTTCCGATACTGTCTGCACGCCGACAACTTCCAGACCTTTCGGGTGCTCCCAGCCGGTCACATTCTTGGCGGGAATAATTACACGTTTGAATCCAAGTTTTTGCGCTTCTTTTACGCGCTGCTCTATACGCGAGACGCCTCGTACCTCCCCCGTTAAACCCACTTCTCCGATGACTACATCATATGGATGGGTCTGCTTATCCCGAAAGCTGGATGCCAGGCTGACGGCTACGGCCAAGTCAATCGCCGGCTCATCCAAACGTACACCCCCCGCTACATTTACATACGCATCCTGATTCTGCAAAAGTAGACCAACGCGCTTTTCTAACACCGCCATAATCATGGCAATTCGGTTATGATCGACACCCGTTGCCATCCGACGGGGTGTCGCAAATCCAGTCGGTGTGACAAGTGCTTGTAGCTCTACTAGCACCGGGCGCGTGCCTTCCATACTAGCAACGACTGTTGAACCGGCTACGCCTAACGAACGCTCAGATAGAAACATCTCCGATGGATTTGTCACTTCTTTTAGCCCATCTTCCCCCATTTCAAAGATACCGATTTCATTCGTAGAACCGAACCTGTTTTTTACAGCACGTAGAATACGATACGTATTGTGGCGCTCTCCTTCAAAATACAGCACGGAATCCACCATATGTTCTAACAGACGCGGACCGGCGATGGCTCCCTGCTTGGTAACATGACCAACAATAAGGATAGCGATGTCTTTTGTTTTCGCCAACCGCATCAAATGAGCGGTACATTCCCGCACCTGGGCTACACTACCCGGAGCTGAAGTAACATCCGGATGAAATACCGTCTGGATAGAGTCCAGAATGACCACAGCGGGCATTAAATGCGAAATCTGCTGTTCCAGGAGGAATAAATCCGTTTCCGCCAGCACGTATAAATTCGGACTGGCCGCTCCTAATCGTTCAGCTCGTAGTTTAATCTGCTTGGCGGATTCTTCACCAGAAATATAAAGTATTTTGTTATTATTGCTTGCCAGCTCCTGTGATGCCTGCAATAGCAGGGTAGACTTACCGATACCCGGGTCTCCACCCACAAGAACAAGCGAGCCTGGTACCACACCACCACCAAGCACGCGGTTCAATTCGCTAATATTAGTCGTCAGGCGCGGCTCATCCTCTCCGACGATCGTGGTGATGGGAGCCAGACGGCTGGTTTCCGCAGATATGTTGCGTCGTGCCGTTTCCCCCGGCTTTGCTCTTTCTTCCAGCTCTTCTACCATTGTGTTCCACTTCGTGCAGCCAGGGCATTTTCCCATCCACTTTGGCGACTCATATCCGCATTCTTGACATACATATTTGGATTTATATTTAGCCATGCCTATCTTCTCTTCTTTCTTAACATATTTTCTTGTTAATTATACCGTTTTCCTGCTTTATCGCGCATCTTCCTACATTTAATTGCATAAAAAAGGCTCTCCTGAGCAAAAATTGCTTTCATCAGGAGAGCCCACTGTTCCATTTATTATAATTTGTTGCAAAGGCTCCGTTACTTTGAAACGGATTCCTCCTCGCTTTCTTTCGCTTTTTCTACCTTTAATCCGCCTTCCGTCACATCAATTCTTATCGTATCGCCTTTCTTGATGCCGCCGGTCAGCAGTTCTTCAGACAGACGGTCTTCAATATGACGCTGAATAGCACGGCGCAACGGACGGGCACCAAACGCCGGGTCGAAGCCTTCCTTAGCCAGGAATCTCTTCGCATCCTCAGTAAGGACGAAATCGATTTCCTGTTCATTCAGGCGCTTACGAAGCTCTTCGGACATAAGCAGCACAATTTCCGCAATATGCGATTCGTCCAAAGAATGGAAGACGATAAGTTCATCAATCCGGTTCAGGAACTCCGGACGGAAGCTGCGCTTCAGTTCTCCAAGCACGCGGTCCTTCATATCTTCATAGTGCTTAGAGCTATCCGGTGTCGTAAAGCCAAGAGTTGTATTTTTCTTAATTAAATCGGCACCAACGTTCGATGTCATAATAATGACCGTATTGCGGAAGTCAACCGTCCGTCCTTTGGAATCGGTTAGACGCCCGTCTTCAAGCACCTGCAAAAGGATATTGAAAACTTCTGGGTGTGCTTTCTCGATTTCGTCAAGTAATACAACAGAATACGGTTTACGGCGCACTTTTTCAGTAAGTTGTCCTCCCTCATCGAACCCAACATATCCAGGAGGTGCACCTACAAGTCGAGAAGTAGAGTGTTTCTCCATATACTCCGACATATCGATACGAATCATTGCATCTTCTTCGCCGAATAACGCTTCTGCCAGGGCACGAGCCAACTCGGTTTTACCTACGCCAGTCGGACCGAGGAAGATAAAGGAGCCAATTGGGCGCTTCGGATCTTTCAATCCTGCGCGAGCACGACGTACGGCGCGAGAGATAGATTTCACCGCATCCTCTTGACCAATCACGCGTTTATGCAGGATTTCTTCCATCTTCAACAGGCGCTCTGTCTCTTCTTCTTTCAGCTTGACAACCGGAATGCCGGTCCAGCTCGCTACGACGGAAGCAATATCTTCTGGGGTAACTTCAGAATCGGTTTGCCCTTGTTTTTCCTGCCATTCATTCTTTGTCTTATCCAGTTCTTCACGCAGCTTTTGCTCCTTGTCGCGCATGGAAGCCGCTTTTTCGAATTCCTGGCTTTGTACCGCCGCGTCTTTCTCCTTCCGCACTTCTTCCAGACGCTGTTCCAGCTCTTTCAAATTTGGCGGAATGGTATAGGACTGCAAGCGCACTTTTGACGCCGCTTCATCGATTAAGTCAATTGCCTTATCCGGTAAAAAGCGGTCAGAGATGTAACGATCAGATAAATATACCGCTTGGCGAATCGCTTCATCCGTAATATTCACGCGATGATGCGCTTCGTAGCGATCGCGTAGACCAAACAGGATTTGTACCGCTTCTTCAGTAGACGGTTCATCCACTTGAATCGGTTGGAAGCGCCGTTCGAGCGCTGCATCCTTCTCAATATATTTACGGTATTCATCAAGCGTAGTTGCACCGATGCACTGCAGCTCGCCACGGGCCAGAGACGGTTTAAGAATGTTAGAGGCATCAATCGCGCCTTCTGCTCCACCTGCACCGATTAGCGTATGCAATTCATCAATAAACAGGATGATATTGCCCGCCTGGCGAATTTCATCCATGATTTTCTTTAAGCGATCTTCGAATTCGCCACGGTATTTCGTACCGGCGACAACGGTCCCCATATCCAGAGTCATTACGCGCTTGTTACGCAAGGTTTCCGGAATTTCATTATTGATAATACGCTGTGCCAACCCTTCCACAACAGCAGTTTTACCTACACCAGGTTCACCGATGAGTACCGGGTTATTTTTCGTTCGACGGCTAAGCACCTGGATGACACGCTCGATTTCTTTAGAACGACCGATAACCGGGTCTAGGGCACCATCACGGGCCACTGCGGTCAGATCACGAGCCAAACTATCCAGCGTCGGCGTATTAACAGCGGCATTGCTGGAGCTTTGCTGATGGGAAGACATCGCTTCACTGCTGCCAAGCAGTTGCAGCACCTGCTGGCGCGCTTTATTCAGACTTACGCCCAGATTATTAAGAACGCGAGCCGCTACTCCTTCTCCTTCACGAATCAATCCGAGAAGAATGTGTTCAGTACCTACATACGTATGGCCAAGCTTTCTTGCTTCGTCCATAGAAAGTTCAATAACTTTCTTGGCACGCGGTGTATAATTGATGTTGCTTGGCTGTTCGCCGCCGCGACCAATTAACGACTCCACTTCACCTTGAATTTTATCAAGGCCGAGTCCTAACGCCTGCAGAGCTTTTGCTGCAATGCCGTCTCCTTCGCGGATAAGGCCGAGGAGGATATGTTCAGTTCCGATATTTTTGTGACCCAAACGAACCGCTTCTTCCTGAGCAAGAGCCAGGACCTTTTGTGCCCTTTCCGTAAAACGACCAAACATCATAAGACAAACACCTCCATAAGTATAAGTAAAAAGAATGGCCTATCATATTATCCTATCGTTGACTGTAAACGTTCCCGGATAAGCCGTGCCCGGCGTTCGTCACGGGAATCGGCGGTCAACTGCTGACCCGCATATTGCTGTAAGAATCCTGGTTGTGTCATGACCATTAATTCATTCATGACGCTGAGCGGTACACCATGGATAATATCCAAATCGATACCGAGCCGTACATCAGATAAACGTTCAGCAGCTTCTTTCGATTCGATGATGCGTGCATTGGTTAGAATACCGTATGAGCGACACACCCTGTTCTCCAACTGAAGCCGATGATTCCGCATCAAGTTTTGGCGAGCCACACGTTCCTCTTCGATAATCTGACGAGCTACACCTGCAAGGTTCTCAATAATTTCTCCCTCGGATTGACCAAGCGTAACCTGATTGGAAACCTGAAACAGATTTCCGACTGCTTCGCTTCCTTCCCCATACAATCCTCTTACCACTAGACCAAGCTTATTGATGGCAGAGAGTATTTGGTTAATCCTTTGTGTCATTACAAGTCCCGGCAGATGCATCATAACAGAGGCACGAATACCTGTACCTACATTAGTGGGACAACTGGTGAGAAAGCCACGCTTTTCGTCAAATGCAAAGTTCACGTGTTTCTCGAAGATATCGTCAATCCCATCCGCCGCCTCCCATGCTTCTTTCAATTGAAGCCCGGAAAACAGACATTGAATACGCAGGTGATCTTCCTCGTTCACCATAATGCTAATGGCTTCATTCTCGCTAAGGATGACAGCTCCCTTTCGGGAGTCTGCGAGCAAATTCGGACTGATTAGGTGTTTTTCCATCAGTACGCGCTTCTGCAACGGCGTCAGTGCCTCCATACGAATCATCTCAAAATGGTTCCGCGTCTTAAAAGCTTCATCTTCCATTGCCTGCTCAACCTGCTCGATTACACGTTCAAGCTGTGAATCGGTCGCCAACATCGGAAACGGCTCGTCACGCAGGTTGCGCGCCAGTCTCACCCGGCTGCTAATGGCTATATCAGCATCCTGTCCATCACCATTCATCCATTCGCTAATCGCATTTGATATAAACTTCTGGAAAGACATGCGTTTTCCCTCCTACAAATCTGCGATTTGTTGCTCTAACTCGCGGATTCGATCGCGAATTTTCGCCGCTTCCTCAAATTCTTCGCGTTCAATACGATTTCTCATCTCTTCTTTCAGTTCGGAAACTTCTTTTTTCAGCTTAATTGTACCGCCTGAGCGCTCCGGTACCTTGCCGCTGTGATGCGTATTGCCATGCACCCGCCGAAACAGCGGATCAAGCTTCTCTCCGAATGCTTTATAACAATTGCTACAGCCGAACCTTCCACTTTTGCTGAATTGGGAATATGTCAATCCGCAAGTATCGCAACGCAGCGGCGCTTCCTGCTGTACTTTAAATGTATTCACGTTTGGTTCAGCGTTGTTCAACAAACCGGATAGCAGGTGGTGGATAGAGAAATTATTCATACCGCCAGGGAACATTTCTCCCCTCTCCTGCGCACATACCTCACAAAGATGAAATTCAGTCTTTTCACCATTAACGATTTTCGTGAAATGGAGCGTGGCGGGACGCTCTTGGCATTCCTGGCACATCATATCCGCTTCCCTCCCGAGCACACATAGTTCTATACACAATATTTAATAAATAAAAATTGCAGTTAACATCGCTCGAAGAATATCTGCACGTAGACGGTCTCTAACCGGAACCGGCACAGCCGAAATAACCCTTCCGGTGGCTGCCTTCATCATATGCATTTCCCTCGGCGAGATGATTCCTTCTTCTCGCAGCCGTTCAATAATATTGTCACAGGCTGCTGACGTTATACTCTGGCCGATCGCTTCCATCAACATGTGATAAAAACGCTTATTGTCAATAATCTCAATCTTACGGATACGAATATATCCACCGCCGCCCCGTTTACTTTCTACAAGGTAGCCTTTCTCGACGGTAAACCGGGTACTGATTACGTAGTTAATCTGCGAAGGTACACACTGGAACTTATCAGCCAATTCGCTGCGCTGGATTTCCACCGACCCATCGCCTTGTTGAAGAATGCTCTTCAGATGCTGTTCAATGATGTCCGATATGTTCCGCATGCACACACCTCCTAACCGGCTTGTCTTTGACTTTGACTTTCTTTGACTATAATTATAATCACAATTATGTAAAAATGCAAGCAACCAATATTGTTATTCTTGACCTAAATTTGCATTTCTATTCTTATCTACCCTTTTTTTAGCGCTTATAACAAAAAAACCTGAAGCAAACTTTACTTCAGGTTTTCTACATAAGAATCAATTATGTGCATAATATCAGCAAACGCCGTAACACACGTGTCGGCACCGTCCAACTCTCCTTCTGTAGCGAAGCCAAAATCACAGGCGATGGTGTACAACCCGTTCACCTTGCCCGCTTCCACGTCCGAGTGACGGTCACCGACCATAATCGCATGCTTGATACAATAGTCGTTCAGTAGCCTGGAGACAAGCTCGTTCTTTGTTTTCGTCTGGAAACGTCCTGCACTGTACAAATCCGTAAATAACGGTGATAATCCCGTATGCTCTACCACGGCCTCAATATACGCTTTTTCTCCGTTGCTTACAACAAACACCGGAATTCCGTTTTCCTTGAGACGAGTCAGCGCATCGAATACCCCATCATATAGCTTTCCTTCTCCGTTCTTTAACCGTTCGATTTCGTATTCGAGCATTAATGTATTCGCTCTTTCCTTTACTTCCTGTGATGCATCGGGCATAAGCGTGTTCCAAATTTGTTCTATTGTCATGCCAAATACGTTCAAGATTTGCTCCCTGGTAGGTGTTTCCCCTTTATACACACCCTCCCGTTTCAAATGCTCGAATGCATCCTTTGCCGCAGGCAATGCTACATTTTCCGTTTGCAGCAGTGTTCCGTCCATATCAAAGAACACTGCAAGCTGAATCGTGCCTGTAGAAGATTTCAACGCTTCTGTCATCCGTTTACCTCCTTTATCATATTGAAACATATTGTAGCAGACAGTAAGCCAACACTCAAAAAAGAACCGGTGGAATCCGGTTCTTGAGCTTTAGCCAAAGCGTCCTGTAATATAATCTTCTGTACGTTTATCTTGCGGATTAGTAAAAATGGTCTCTGTTTGATCAAATTCGACCATCTCACCCAGCAAAAAGAAGGCTGTGTGGTCAGATACACGTGCAGCTTGTTGCATATTATGCGTGACAATAATGATGGTATACTTCTTCTTCAATTCAAACAACAGTTCTTCTACTTTTTGCGTAGAAATCGGATCAAGCGCAGAGGTAGGCTCATCCATCAGCACAACTTCCGGCTCTACAGCCAACGTACGAGCAATGCACAGACGCTGTTGCTGACCGCCGGATAAGCCCATAGCATTTTTGCTTAAGCGATCTTTAACCTCATTCCACAGACCAGCTTGTGTCAGGCATCGCTCCACAATTTCGTCCAGCTTCTTCTTATTTTTGAATCCGTTAATCCGAAGCCCCGCCGCTACATTATCATAAATAGACATGGTCGGAAACGGGTTCGGCTTCTGGAACACCATTCCTACCTGCTGGCGCACCGTTACCGGATCACGGTCTGGATTATAAATATTCTCGCCTTCAAGCAAAATTTCACCTTCTACTTTTGCACCTTCAATAACTTCATGCATGCGGTTAATCGCCCGTAAAAACGTTGATTTTCCACAACCGGAAGGACCGATAAACGCAGTTACCTTATTTTTTTCAATAGCCATATTAATATTTTTAATCGCATGAAAATCGCCATACCATAGATTCAGGCTTTTTGCTTCAATCATTGATCTCCACCTCGTATATTCTATCGCTTTCTAGTAACTAAACGTGCAGATACATTCAACACAAGAACAATTAGAATGAGCGTTAACGCTCCTGCCCACGCCTGAGCTTGCCATTCCGCATATGGAGAAATCGCATAATTAAATACCAGTACTGGCATCGAAGCAATCGGTTCATTGAGGGATTGATTCCAATACATGTTTCCGAAAGCTGTGAAGAGCAGCGGAGCTGTCTCTCCCGATACACGCGCCACCGCCAGCATAATGCCGGTAATAATTCCGCGCAACGCAGTGGGCAGGATTATCAGCATGATAACACGCCACTTCGGAATACCGAGTGCAAGGCCTGCCTCCCGAATATGGTTCGGTACTAGCTTCAGCATTTCTTCCGTCGTACGGGTAACCGCCGGAATCATAATAAACGCTAGGGCTACTCCTCCCGCATAGGCGGAGAAACCGCCCATCCACAATACTACGAGAGCATATACGACAATACCTACAACGATGGAAGGTACACCAAGCATGATATCTGTTAGAAATGAAACAAGTTTGCCGAAACGATTGCGTCCATACTCTGACAGGAAGACTCCTGCCATTAAGCCTACTGGTACGCCAATTAACGAGGCGAGACCAATAAGCGTGAACGTACCGACAATACCGTTGGCCATCCCGCCACCTGCTTCTCCCGGAGGTGCCGGCAGTTCTGTGAAAAATGCAACATTTAAGGCCGGTATTCCTTTTACGAGAACATATCCAAGAATGCTGAACAGGGGGGTAAGTGCCAGAATCATACTTAAGATAGTCAAACCGACCATAAAAAAGCTAAACGCACGGCGCCGACCCAGCTTGGCGTTCAGTTTATTCATTTTCTGTTCTTTGACGCTTTCCAATACACTTTCCATGTTTATTTCGCCTCCTGTATGCCTCTAGACGTTGTCCACACGAGGAAACGTGCAAAGATGTTGACCAGTAGTGTTACTGCAAACAGCAGGAACCCTATTTCAATCAATGTAGATAAGTAAATATCAGAGGAGGCTTCATTAAATTCATTAGCAATAACGCTCGCCATTGTATAGGCGGGGTCGAATATAGAATCCGGAACTTCCGGGCGATTTCCAATAACCATTGTTACAGACATCGTTTCACCAATGGCGCGACCAAGACCAATAATCATGGCGCCGAGGATGCCTGAACGCGAATACGTAAGTACAGCCGTGCGAATCATTTCCCATTTCGTTGCACCGAGGGCTAGAGCAGCTTCACGCTGTGCATCCGGCACAACCATAATCACTTCCCTAGAAATCGAGGCGATCGTCGGAATAATCATAATCGCCAGGATAACACCTGCCGTGAAAATCCCTACCCCGAAGGAAGGGCCGGCAAAGAATGGAATGAACTTCCCTAAGGTATTAATAAATACAGGAGCAACATATTCTCGAATAATGGGGCCTAAGACAAAAATTCCCCATAAACCATATACAATTGAAGGGATTGCAGCTAAAAGTTCAATCAGAAAACCAACAACATCCCGAAACCATTTTGGAGCGACTTCAACGAGGAAGATAGCGATTCCGATACTGATAGGTGTTGCGATAACAAGAGCTAGGAGCGAAGAAACAATCGTTCCGTAGATGAACGGCCATGCTCCAAATTCTTCTGTAACAGGGTCCCACGAGGAGCTGAATAAAAAGCCCAGTCCATACTTATCAAGGGCAAAGCTCGAACCACGGAACATCTCCCAAACCATAAGACCAAGCATGGCAATGATTGAACAGCCAAAGATATATGCGATTGCTTTAAATAATTGATCTCCATATCTTTTCTTCAAGGATTACACTCCCTATTCTCTTGAAAAAAGCGGCAAAAAACTCCTCGGAGTTTTTTGCGCGCTCTTTCCATCTTACTGCTTTATTTCAAAACCGGTTGACCGTCTACTTTTACTTTTTTCAATTGTGCTACGCACTTATCTTGCAGTTCTTTCGGTAGTGGAGCGTACTGTAGATCAGAAGCGTATTTTTGTCCATCTGTTACAGTCCACTGCAGCATTGTCAGCATTTTCTCAGCTTTTGCTTTGTCCATTTTCAAATCTTCTGGAACCAGCGCCCATGTTGTACCGACAATTGGATAGCTCTCTTTTCCAGGCTGATCATTGAGTTCGATTTTTAAATCTTCCGGTACATTAGCCAATCCGCCTTGTGCTGCTGCTGTTACAGAATCAAGCGAAGGTGCTACGAACTGACCGTCTTTGTTTTGAATTTGAGCCGCCGTCATATTGTTTTGGATGACATATGCCAACTCAATGTATCCGATAGATCCCGGAGTGTTTTGTACTTGTCCTGCTACACCTTCATTACCTTTCGCGCCAGTACCTACGTTATCCCACTTGATTGATTTTCCTACTTTTTCCTTCGGCCACTTATCTGCTACTGCTTTGTTAAGATATGTTGTGAAAATGTGGCTTGTACCGGAACCGTCAGAGCGGTGTACCGGGAAGATATCTGTATCAGGAAGCTTCACACCTTTGTTATTCGCTGCGATCTGAGGATCATTCCATTTTTTCACTTTTCCGCTATAAATATCAGCAATGTTCGCCGGAGTTAGCTTCAAGTCTTTCACGCCTTCTAGGTTGTACGCAATTGCAACCCCACCCAGCGTTACTGGAATATGCAATACGTTACCGCCAGCCGCTTTAATTTCATCTTCTTTCATCGGAGCGTCAGAAGCTGCAAAATCAACTGTTTTTGCAGTCAGTTGCTTGATACCCCCGCCGGAACCGATTGCCTGATAGTTTACTTTTACATCCGTATGTTCTTTCGAATACTCACTGAACATTTTAGAGAACAACGGATTTACAAAGCTGGAACCTGCGCCGTTCAGAAGACCTGCTTCTCCGCCAGATTGCTGTTTCTCGCCTGCTCCCGCTTCTTTATTGCCTTCCGGTTTTAGGCTTGTGCTGGAAGAGCCACACGCCGCGAGAGAAAACATCATCACGAGCGCAAAAAGTAGGACACCGATTTTTTTCAACTTCACTGCAAAAATCCCCCTCTAAGATTTTTAGTAAATTTGTTTTATTTCCGTGTTGATGTGGAATAATTACGTTGTTCATAATAATCCAGGAATATAGACCTCACAAGGTGTTTTACATGATCTTTAATCTATCTTTACAAACCGTTTACACCATTAAAAACGAAGGTTTTTCTCAGGTTTTCTCTCTTTGCGCAACCCCTGTTTTGATAAGCTTTTTTCTTCTGCAAACGGAATTGTTAATTTAATGTTAAGAAATAGATAAAAGAAAAAAGAGTGCTTGCGTCCTGCAAGCACTCCTCATTTTTTCCTGACTATGCTAAATATGACTTGCTATATAACGTAAATTCATCCAGTCTTTCGCGACTCACTTCATACCCGATACCATGTCCTTCTGGAACAGTAACCCAACCATCTTCCACTGTAACTTCCGGCATGATAATATCCTTCTCCCAATAGCGTGCGGAAGCGGCCGTATCCCCCGGCAAAATGAAGTTCGACAACGTCGTGACAGCCACATTATGCGCACGGCCAACTCCCGCTTCCAGCATGCCGCCACACCATACCGGAATGTTATGTTCCTTACACACATCATGGATTTTCTTTGCCTCGGTCAAGCCGCCTACACGACCGATTTTAATGTTAATTACACCGCAACTCTTCAGTTTAATCGCTTTACGTACGTCTTCCACAGAATGAATACTTTCATCAAGGCAAATTGGCGTCCGAAGCTGTGCCTGCAATTCCGCATGATCAACGATATCATCATGGGCAAGCGGCTGTTCAATCATCGTAAGATTGAACGCATCCAATTTGCGCAAGTGTTCCGCATCGTCTAATGTATACGCCGAATTCGCATCAGCCATTAGCTTAATATCAGGGAAACGTTCGCGTACCGCACGGATAACTTCAACATCCCATCCCGGTTGAATTTTTACTTTAATACGCTTATAGCCTTCATGTACATACTTCTCTACGAGATGGAGCAGTTCGCCCACTGAATCTTCAATCCCTAAGCTGATGCCTACCTCAATTTTTTTCTTCTCTCCACCCAGCGCTTGTGCAAGCGAGATTCCCTTCTGTCTGGCATAAAGATCCCAGATGGCTCCTTCAATTGCTGCCTTCGCCATATAGTTACCCCGAATATGGGCGAACCGTTCGTTGTTAAGCTCATCCGGATGCTCAATCGGTTTTTTGAATACTAGCGGAAGTAAGAAATCCTCAAGAATATGCCAGTTCGTCTTTACGGTCTCTTCTTTATAGAATGGTTCGATTGCAGCAACCGATTCACCCCAACCCGAAAGCCCGTCTTCACTTTTCGCTTCCACAAGGATGAATTCTTTATCATACTCCGTACCTACACTTGTAGTAAATGGTCGACGCATCCGCATCTTCATATGGCGCAGAATAACTTGTTTAATGTTCATTTATAATCCTCTCCTTTTCTGTGTAAAACATAGAAATGTACTGGCGTTGTCTTCTCATTACGGATCAGGTCCGTTACGATCCAGTCCCGTTCGAACAAATATGTAAATGCATGATGTGTCATCGTACGCCACTGAATAGCTAACGACTTGTTTTGTTTTTTCATTTGCTGAAATTGCGCTGGCACAGGAAGGTGCATCGTTGTTCCCTCGAGTCGGCCCCAGTCTACTTCTTCAGCTGCTGGTACTGGATAGCCATTCTCATCTTGTTTCCAATCAAAAAGTAAACTGTCAGGAACATCATTATACTGTTGCTGCTCTCCTTCAGCCCGGGAGACTACTCTCTGACTCCTAATATGCCAGTCAACCTGAAACCGGTCAGAAGAAATTCCCCGATTCAAGGAATCCTGCATATTACCGTAGCAGTTCTCAATATAGGTGGAGCAAACCGCGCCTAGCTTATGAATATTAAGATAGCCGTTGGCCGTCTCCAACGGATCGTACGTCCATGTGATACGATCATAACCAAGTGTTAATGCAATCTCTCGCTGCTTCCACTTCAATTTCTCCCCAATCTTCATGTAACGATAATCAGGATGGGTACCTAGCATATGCGAGCATAGATATGCTTGTTTCCCGTCAAAGCCGGCAAAGCTGTATTGGAAACCGATAAGCCTGTCATCTAGAAAAGCACCAAGCACCATGCCCCCATGCTTGGCGGCAGTCACCATCTGATCTGCTGGCATCGGTACATCCGTTTTCCATACTACCTTCTCCAGTTCCATAATAGGCTCAATTTCTTCTACTTTTGTCAGCATACGAATCTCGATGTGATGTGTCATGTCGATTCTCCCTCCCGGAATGTATGGATAACCGTCCGAGCCATGATATGCGCTCCCGTCACTAGGGCTTCACGGTTAAACTGCATATGAGGATGATGAAGTCCTGGTGTAAGACCACATCCTAAACCAAGCATGGTCGCTTTAATATGTGGATGCTTTAAAGTATAAAAGTGAAAATCCTCGCCTCCAGGCGTAATGACATCAGGCGCTGTATTTTCCTTACCCAGCACATCCTGAATGGACTGATGCATAAATGCCTTCGCTTCATTATGTACTTCGGCTGCCGCTGTTCTACCATCCGACTGTAATGTAATATGGGCATCATACATGTCCGCTGTACACCTGGCAACTGACTGAATTTTTTCATATATATCATCAAGCGTTTGATTGGATTGGGAGCGAACATCAAGTGTAAATTTGGCATAATCGGGAATAACATTTGTGCTATTTTCATCTCCTGCATGTATGCTCGTCATTTTAACGGAAGATGGAACCATCGGGTTTATGTGAATATTCCGGATAGCCTGAAGGAATGCTGCGGCTACTTCGATAGCATTTACTCCCAGATGAGGGCGCGCACCGTGCGCGGTTAACCCTTGCACTTCTCCTCGCACAAGAAGTGAGGCTCCGTTATAGATGGCCGGTGCTGCCTTGCCATCAGGCAGTTCCTGGATAGGACGCAGATGAAGCCCATACAGGTAGTCAACATCTTGCACTACCCCTTTTTCCACCATTTTCAGCGCTCCTTCTCCAGTCTCTTCCGCTGGCTGAAAAATTACTTTAATCGTACCTGGAGGACGGTACCCGGATTTTTTTAGAATTTCCAGTGCAGAGAGTACGACCGTCATGTGAGCATCATGGCCACAGGAATGATTGGCTCTCCACTCGCCATCTACAGACTGCCATAGTGCGTCAATGTCTGCCCGTAAGGCAATGGTCAATGGTTTTTGCCGAGCGCTCGCTTCTTCTGGTTCCCATACTCCTATTACGCCTGTACAATCGCTGAATGTCTCAGTCCGCAAACCAAGTAATGCTAATCGTTGCGCGATAAACTGCGTCGTTTCTTCCTCCTTCCAGCTTGTTTCAGGATGCTCATGAAGATGAGAAAATGTCTGCATAATATTCGACCGCATTTTTTGTACAGAAGTTGTCAGCTCCACTACTTTTCCTCCTTTTCTTCTTGATACACCTTCTCGTATATTTGCTCATAACGTGTTAATGTGTTTGTGATTTCTTCATTTTTTTCAGCCGATAATGCGGTAATCATCGCATTTAGCAAGGAAAAAAGGGCAGGTATAGAGTCAAGCGTCGCATCTGTTACTGCAACAGGAAGAACAAAATCGCTATAACGAGCTGCCGGTGCAATCATGCTATCGGTAATGGTCAGTACTCGAGCTCCATTTTCCTTAGCAAATCTGGTCAGTTGAACTGTTTCTTTCGCATAGCGCCGAAAGGAAAGCGCAACTATCATCCAGTCAGAATCAAATTCGGTTACCCATTGTGCCATATCATCTGTATCAGGACGATAGAGACGCGTCTTTCCCCGTAGAAGATTTAGTGAGTAAGCCAGCCAGGAAGCTGGAGCATGTGAAGTCCGATGACCAACAACGAGAATGTGCGGAGTTTCAGCCAAACAACGAATCGCTTGCTGAAAGGTTGACCGTGAAAGCTGATTGAACGTCTTTTCAATTTGAAACATGTCGTTCCTCATAATTTCATCAAGCAAATCTCTTTCCTGAACTTGTGCAATTTCTGCAAGTCGAGATGAGTTTTGGTGCATTTGTAGCGTATAATTTGAAGCTACAAGTTCTTCCCATACGGTCTGTTGCATGTGTATGAAACTGTCAAAACCTACTGCGTGGCAAAAACGAATCACGGTTGTTTCACTAACACCTGCTTTTTTTCCAATTTCAGTTGCTGTATGTTTTGAGAATTCATGGGCATGATCTAAAACATATCGGGCAACTTTCTTTTGTCCGGCGGTTAGATCATGAAAATGATGGCTGATTTTTTCACGGTATGACATAAAATAAACCCCTTTCAAGAAGTAAATGCTTCTTGAATTTGTTATTTCAGAAGTTTTAACTTCAAATTGAGTATAATTAATTTTCTGTATTTATACAAGAAAAATTTTTAAAAATTCTACCCCTGCACTTTTTATTTCAAATCAAAAACCCCCTTACCTGATTGCTCAGATAAGGGGGTTCATTTATTACACTCTGAAAACTGAATCAGAAGAACATGCGCATGTTTTGGTTAAGCCCTCGACCGATTAGTATTCGTCAGCTCCGCGTGTTGCCACGCTTCCACCCCGAACCTATCTACCTCATCATCTTTAAGGGGTCTTACCAGCTTATGCTGTGGGAAATCTCATCTTGAGGGGGGCTTCACGC
>SNQY01000120.1_pt1 | contig 55866 bp, 45 predicted proteins | sample 2580551 | NCBI WGS metagenome assembly SNQY01 (sample SAMN10953785, study PRJNA522744) | food fermentation metagenome | isolation source: 144-hour incubation of native-enriched microbial consortia from nixtamalized... | place: Mexico | collected 2017-09-24 | reverse complement strand
CTGAAAGCATCTAAGCGTGAAGCCCCCCTCAAGATGAGATTTCCCAATTAGTAAGACCCCTTGAAGACGACGAGGTTGATAGGCCTGAGGTGGAAGTGCAGCAATGCATGGAGCTGACAGGTACTAATCGGTCGAGGGCTTATCCAAAAAGATACCCACCAAAGTGACGTGAAGCTTCGATGCTTAGTCCGAGTACTTTGGCGGGGCCCAAAAATATACCCCAAAAAGTGACGCGAGGCTTCGAAGGTAATTCCGATTACTTTTCGGGGACCCCGGGAACTGAATAGGGGCTAACACGCAAATCAAGTTTCGTATCCAGTTTTCAAGGATTAACCTTGAATCGTTTGGTGGCGATGGCGGAAGGGTTCCACGCGTACCCATCCCGAACACGACCGTTATACCTTTACCCCATCAAAGTGAACTGAAGCTCCGCAGCTGATTCCGAATACTTTGACGGGATACCCGATACATAGGCGCCGATGGTACTTGGACCGAAGGGTCCCGGGAGAGTAGGACGCCGCCAAGCATGAAGAAGAGCACCGCCGATAACTCGGCGGTGTTTTTTTGCATTTTCGGAATGCGCAGTGTGTTGAAAAAACTCAGCTTTTCGAATCAATACTGTTGCCCACTTATTGCCCATCGGAACTCTAACGGTTGCAGCAGCGGCTATTTTACGAAAAAGGGCCTTTTCGAAATTCTAACAGTTGTGAGCGCCCTTATCTGCCTGAATCTAAGCAAAATCAGCCGGGTTTCAGTGAAATAAGCGCCGTGGCATCCGTTACAGTTTGAAATCAACGTTTTTGGGACAAATAGCGGTTGTGGCAACCGTTAGAATTGTTTCGTGGTCGGAGATGTATCTGTCAGACTAGAATTTGATGCAATATTAGCAGGAAATCCCCCGGGAAATGGGTGGATAAGGTCTTTCCGGTGCGTTAAAAATTGCAACATGGTGAAGAGGGCAGTTTTAAGTAAAGATGCCCGCCAGGCGATGAAGCAGAATAGCTAAAAAATGTCCACTTATCTGAAAAATCTATAATTTTCCATTGGCAGCGTTTACATTATAATGAAACCAACTTGCTCCTAAGGTATCCACTCAGGGTGAAGAGGATGAAGAGGATGAGCAGGATGAACGAATTGCACAAGATGCAGGGAGGAAGGGATAGAAGAAATGGCAAACATCCGAAAACTGCCGATGTTGCTTGGCGTACTGATCTTTGTTACGGCAGTGGCGCTTGCGGGCTGCGGAGGCGGCAATAGCATTAACAGCAGCAGCATTAACGGCAATCAAGGCGTTTCCCCCAATACCGCCAATCCGTCAAACGGGAGCGAATCCGCGGCGGAAACAGCCGCCCCGGCAAATGAAGGTACAGACAAGGAACCCGTAACGCTGAAGTACACGTTCTGGGGAAGCCCGCAGGAGAAGAAAGCCCTGGAGGAGGCGACGAAAAAGTTCACTGAGAAGTATCCCTGGATTACCGTCAACGCCGTGCATATTCCTGAAAGCGATTACGATACCAAGCTTACCGCGATGGTTGCGGCGGGCGAAACGCCGGATGCCGGTTATGTGCATGGGGAGCTGGGGGAGGCCTGGCAAAAGGAAGGGAAATTCATCAACTTCAACGAGATGTTCGCCAAGGATACGGAGCTGAAAAAAGAGGATTTCCTCGACTATATCTGGTTCAACGGCGACGATCCGAATTACACTTGGGGCATCAGCACGGCGGGCGAAACGTTCGCGCTGTTTTACAATAAGGACTTGTTCGAGGAGGCCGGCGTAGAAATGCCTCCAGCCAAAGCGGAGGACGCCTGGACGTGGGACCAGTTCGTGGAAGCCGCTAAAAAGCTGACGATCGACAAAAACGGTAAAAACGCCGCGGATCCGGGCTTCGATAAGGACAATATCAAGCAATTCGGCGTTTCGTTCGAGAGCTGGTACGGTCCGGTGATGGCGCACATCGTCAACAACGAAGGCGACCTCGTTTCGGAGGACGGGACGAAGTTCGCTCTCGATCAGCCGGAAGCGGTGGAAGCGATCCAGCGGTTGGCCGACCTGATCAACGTTCACCATGTCGCGCCCAACCCGGTGCAGGCCAAATCGATCCCGTCCCAGGCGGTCGCTTTGCAATCCAAGCTGGTGGCGATGAGTATGCACGGGCAATGGATCAATCTCGATCTCGGGGCGGCCAAGGTCAATTACGATATCGGCGTCCTACCGAAGATGAAGCGCAGCGTCGCCATGGGCATCAGCGGCGTCAGCGCCATGTTCAAATCGACGAAACATCCGGAAGAAACGTGGCTGCTCACCAAATTCCTCGCCGACCCTTCCGGTGCGTTAAATCTATATCGGGACGGCCTGTGGATGCCGACGCTCAAGAAATGGTACACCGATCCCGAGCTTGTCGCCCAGTGGGCGGAAAACAATCCGTCGCACCCGTCAGGCTTCAAGGATGCTTTCCTGACCAACCTGCTGAATAACAGCACGCCATCGCCGGTATATTACGTGAAAAACTTCGGCAAGGTCAGCTCCTTGGCGTTTTCCGCGCTGGACCCCGTGTGGCTCGGCAAACAATCGGCCGAAGAAGCCATGAAAGAGGTCGCTTCCAAGGTCCAGCCGGAAATCCAGGGCCGTTACGGCAAATAGAGAAACCGGCGGCATAGGGGAGGCGCGCGTCGGGGACGTTTGGTCCGTATCGGACCCGCGCGCTTTCGGGAAGCCGGGAGGAGGAGAGACTTATGAGGTCTGTCGCTGAAACATTCCGTCAAGCGGCGTTCGATCCCATGCAAGGCGCCCGGAGGCGAAGGAGAAAGGAACTAAAATACGGCTTGCTGTTTGCTTCTCCAGTGCTGCTTGGCTACCTGATTTTTGTGCTGGGTCCGCTTATATTCACATTTTTGCTCGGGTTTACCGAGTACAGCATGGTCGGGAGCCCGAAGTTCGTGGGCTTGGAGAATTTCGCGCGGCTGTTCAGCGGCAAGGAACCGCTTTTTTACGACGCCGCGGTCAGCACGCTGTATTACGTGTTCGTCAGCGTTCCGCTGGGCATCGCGTTTTCCTTTCTCCTGGCGCTGCTGCTTAACGGTAAAATCAAAGGAAGGGCGTTTTTCCGCGGTTTGTTTTACCTGCCGGTCGTGATCCCGCTGGCCGCGTCGTCGATCATCTGGCTGTGGATGCTGCAGCCGGATTTCGGAATCGTCAATTATGCGCTTGGTTTATTCCATTTGCCCAAGTTTTCCTGGCTCTCCTCGGACACCACCGTCATTCCGACTTTGATCCTCTTCAGCCTGTGGTTGACGGGGAACACGATGGTGATCTTCCTGGCCGGGTTGCAGAATATTCCGGCGCAGCTGTACGAGGCAGTCGAGGTGGACGGCGGCAACACCATGCATAAAATTTGGTACATTACGCTGCCGATGAGCTCTTCGATCATTTTTTTCAACACGGTCATCGGGTTCATCAATGCGTTTCAGACCTTCGTGCAACCCGCGGTCATGACGCAGGGCGGACCGGACAACGCCAGTTACCTGATCGTTTATTACTTGTTCAAGGAAGGGTTTCAGTTTACGAAGTTCGGCACGGCCAGCGCTGTAGCAACCTTATTGTTCCTCGTTGTTCTGCTGTGCACGTTCGTCCTGTTCAAATTTTCCAATTCGCTGGTTTATTACGAAGGGCGGGAAAGCGGGAGATGAAAATTCGCAAAATCGCCGTCCGCTTGAGCCTTTATGCCATTTTGACGGCGGGCGGGCTCGTGTTCGTTTTTCCTTTCTACTGGATGCTGCGAACGGCGTTCGTGGGCATGGACGGCCTGTTTGCCATTCCGCCGGACATCGTGCCGGACTCTCTAAGGTTCGACAACTTCGCCGAAGCGCTTTCGAGCAATTCTTTTGGCCGCTATTTCTGGAACAGTACGGTCGTCACGGCGCTTTCCATTGCCGGCGTCGTCCTTTCGAGTTCGGTGTGCGCGTACAGTTTTTCGCGGATTACGTGGTCAGGCAGAGACAAAATATTCGGCTTTATTCTTACAGGGTTGATGATGCCTTTTTTCGTCGTGATGATTCCGCATTTTCTCGGCTGGAAAACCCTCCATTTGACCGATACGCTCGTTCCCCTGATTGCGCCGGCCTGGTTCGGCGGAGGGGTGTTCAACATCTTTCTGCTGCGCCAGTTTTTTCTGACGATCCCGCGGGAAATGGACGAAGCGGCCAAAATGGACGGGGCCGGACATTTCCGGATTTACTGGAACGTGATTATGCCGCTCGGCAAGCAGTCGCTCATCGTCGTCGGCATGCTGACTTTTCTGGCCAACTGGAACGATTATCTGGCTCCGATGGTGTTCATTTCCTCGGAAAAAAATTACACGCTGATGCTGGGACTCACATTGTTTCAGGGTACGTATTCGGCGCAATGGCATCTGATGATGGCCGCGACTGCCATTATCGTGCTGCCTTCGCTCGCGGTATTTCTCGTCGGTCAGCGATATTTTGTGGAGGGAATCGCGATGAGCGGTGTAAAAGGCTGAAAGGCTTGGCAGGATTTTTTGGAGCAAGATGCAGGAAACAGTCCCTTTCATACCAAATTATTCTATGGGAATGAGGCATAAGGAGGGAGGAAGATGCTGCATTTTCTGTTGGTCGACGACGAGCCGGGCCATGTGATCGGGTTCACCAAACTGCTGGGCAAGCTGAGGCCGGGCGACGCCGTCAGTTCCGCGCGCAGCGGCGAGGAGGCTTTGCGTCTGTGTGAAAGGAGAGTGTTTGATCTCATCTTTACGGATATCCGGATGCCGCAAATGACCGGGCTGGAATTTATGGAAAAGCTTGATCCGGCAAACCGGACGAAGGTGGTTGTGCTGAGCGGGTACGATTTTTTCGAATATGCTCAGCAGGCGATTACGTTTGGAGCGTTCGGCTATTTGCTGAAGCCGGTTGATGCCGCCAAGCTGCAGGAGGTGTTTGCGCGGGCGGAGCAGATCAGCGAGCGGGAGCGGCGCGACCGCTTAAGGGAGCAGGAGCTGGCGGCCAGGATTGACCGCATGGAGCCGGCGTACAGCGGCAAGCTGCTGCAATCGTGGATCTACGGCACCCTAAACGGCGATCGGCTGGGGGAGCTTAAGGTGATCCTGCCATTTGCCGGTGCGGGCACAGCCGTCAGCGTAAAACGGAATTCTTCCTTTGGGCCGGAAGAGGCGTCGCGGGTACAAACCTTGCTTCGCAGGTACGGCGGCTGCTTCTGCTTCGTCAATGAACATGACGACGAGGAACTGATCTGCGTGCTCGGCGATGGCGTTGATCCGCAGGCGGCCGGGCAGGTCTTTGAGGAACCGGAGCTGCGGTTCGGGGCGGGGCATCTATCGGCCGGGATCGGCAGCCGCAGGGATCGTCTCCTGGAGGAAGCCCACATCAGCGTCCGCGAAGCCCGGTTCGCCAGGCAGGAGCATTTCTATGAGGAAGATCGAGCCGTGTTTGCGATCGGGGCCAGCAGGCTGGACCGGGAACGCATTCCGGCGCTGGCTTCCGCCGCGGAAACCGCGCTGAAGGAGGCGCTGCGGAGCGGAGACGAACAGGCCGTGACAGCCGCGCTGGCCGGCATGTTCCGCGAGTGGCGCTCCCCTCCTTACCCGCTGCCGCATCGTTTGCGGGATAAATGCAAGCTGCTGCTCGTCAAATTGATCGAAGATCACGACCTGCTCAGAGAAGGCAGCTTGCATGACGATTTTTTGCGGGAGATCGAGGTTTTGACCGAGCATACGGCCGTCTATTCCCAATTGGAAGGCGGCGTGCTTGAAGTGGTGGTTCGCGCCGTCCGCACGATCAAGGAATGGAAGGAAAATCACCGCCATCAGCTCGTTCAGCGCTGCCTGGCCTACATCGACGAACACTACCGGTCCGACATTTCGCTCGAATCCACAGCGCAGAGGTTTGGACTCAGCGCTGGTTATTTTAGCCAATATTTCAAAAACAAGCTGAAAATCAATTTCACGGTATACCTGAACCAAGTCCGCTTATCCAAAGCCAAAGCCATGTTGGAACATGAAACTTTACGCGTCTACAAAATCGCCGAAGCGGTCGGTTACCAGGACGTAAAGTATTTCAACCGAGTGTTTAAAAAAGAGTTCGGGATGACGCCGGAGGAGTACCGCAAGACGATCCGCATCCTGCGCCAAAAGCGGGGGTAACCGTGCCATGAAACGCGTTCTCCGCCGGTTCGCCCGGCTCAAGTTGCGGACCAAACTAATCGTTTACTACGTTTTCCTCATCACGTTCCCCATAATTCTCATCAGTTATGCCTACTACAAGACCAGCTCCGACATCATTCTGAAGCACGCCAGCGACAGCATGCAGGAGGTTGTACAGAAAAACAACCAATATACCGACATGGTGCTAAGCCGGATCAAGGACCAGTCGCTGTCGCTGCTGGCCGATCCGGATTTATTCCAACTGTTCGACAGATCGGCCCCGACGGATCTGCTGGAACTTCTGCAAATGGACCGAAAAGTATCGGAGATTCTGAACACGTATTACGCCTCGGAGCCCAGCGTCGAAAGCGTTCAGCTTGTCACCGGCTATTACAGCTTTGGCGGAACGGCCATCCTGACCTCCAGGCCGACCTTCGTCTCGGTCAAACCGGACAAACTGCACGCATCCAAGCTCTACCGGGACACGCTCCGGGCCGACGGCAAACTGATCTGGATTCCCACGTATGATTTTGCCAAGCAGTTTGACCAAGAGGAACTCGGAGACTTGGATCCGCGGTACCGTTATGTTTTCTCCGCCTCCCAATTGCTGAAAAGCTCAATCGTCCAGGACGGCGTGGTCAAGAGCTGGGGAACGCGCACCGAGAATCCGATCCTGCTCATTAACTTCAACGAAAGCTTTTTTCGTTCGCCCCAGCCGGGCAAGACGGCGCTCGACGGCTCCTACATGTTCGTCGTTTCCCCGCAAGGAGAAATCGTGGCTCATCCCGATACCGCCAGGCTAACGGACATTGAAACGGCGGGTTGGCTGGACGAAGCGATTGCCTTCAAGACCGGGACGGCGATTTCCAAAGTCAACGGGAAAAAGATGCTGATCTGTTACGATACGTCGGAAATAACCGGCTGGATCAGCGTTCTGGTCGTTCCTTACGACAGGCTGTTGAGCGATCTGCCTTTGGTCCATACGTACAGCTTGTACATCGCGGCCGTGCTGATCGCCGTTTCCATCGCCGTCGCCTACATGATTTCGGGCTGGCTGACGATCCCGATCAAGAAGCTGCTGGTGGCGATTCAACTGACCGGGAGCGGCGTGTTTTCTACCAAAATCCCGGAGCAGAACGACCTTGAATTCGGCATTCTGATCAATAAATTTAATTTGATGAACGAAAAAATCAGCGACCTGATCAACGAAAACTACGAGACCCGGCTCAGGGAAAAAGAAGCCGAAATCATGGCGCTTAATCTTCAGCTCAATCCCCATTTTTTGTACAACACGCTTAACGTTATTAACTGGATGGCGCTCGAGCGAAATGAAGAGGAGATCAGCAAAATGCTCATCTGCTTATCGACGATGCTCCAATATACGGTTAAAAACAAACGGGAGCTCGTCGCTTTCGGCGATGATATCGCGTGGCTCAAGAGCTACCTGCATATCATGGAGCAGCGTTATAGCGGGGTGTTTGAAGCCAGGTACGAGCTTGACCTTATTCCGCCGGATTGCAAGGTTCCGAAAATGTTTTTGCAGCCGATCGTCGAAAACGCGATCATTCACGGTTTTGCTTTACGGACCAGCGGCGGACTGCTGCGCATTACCGGTCATGAGGCGGAAGGCGCGCTGGTGTTTACGGTGGAGGACAACGGACAAGGCATGGACGAAGAAACGCTTGCTTCCGCGCTGAATCCGGAAGCGCCCGGTGTTGGCATGGCCAACGTGTTAAACCGGATCAAGCTGCTTTACGGGGAAGCGTACGGGGTGAAGATCCGTTCGGCCCGGGACCAAGGCACGCGGGTTACCGTCCGGTTGCCAAGGCGGACATAGCGGCGGTGGCGGCGATGGCTTTATCCGGAAAGGAGGTGATGTTCCTTAGCTAAGCAGGATACAAAAAAAACAAACCTGGATCGGAGGAGAGGGCTGCTGAATCTAATTCCTGAATGGAAATGAAAAGGAGCGGTGAAATGATGGGACATGAACGGACGCTGACGAAACCCTTGAAGTTGATTGTCGGCTTGTTTGTCGCCAGCGCGCTGGCAGTCGCCATACCAAAGGCGGCCTCGGCCTATACGTTGTCAAACAGCGAGTTTCAAGTTACGACCGGAAACCATGGAGAAATCACGAACCTGCAAATCGTCGGGGACAGCTTCCCGACCAATTACGTGATGAACGCCACCAACGCTCCGCAGCAGAACACATCCGACCATCAATGGGTCGGTGAGCTGATGTTTACCTACCGGCTGGGAAGCGGTGCCTGGACGAAGGCCTGGACCAACCGTTCGGCGGACGGGCGGACGCAAAGCCAATCCGGCAACACGGTAAACATAACGTATCAGAACTCCAGCAATGCGGAAGGGATTCGCAACTTCAAAGTGGACGAGTCCTACGCTCTTCAAAGCGACCATTTGCGCTGGTCGATCACGGTAACCAATACCAGCAATCAGACGCTCGAAATCGGGGATTTCGGCCTGCCGCTTCCCTTCAATGAATACTGGTCCGCAGGAGGCGGGGAGCAGATCTACGAGTCGCGGGTCGTCACCCATTCCAACGTAGCAAACAATAATTCCTACATTACCGTGCAGCGGCCCAGCGGCATCGGCAATACGCTGCTGATGGTTCCGGATGCTTCGACCGGAGCCGGGTTCGAGTATATGGACAACTGGCGCATCGAAGAACATCCGGGCAGCAAATGGGCGGCCGATGAGGGCGGGTGGCCGGAAGGGCTGACCGTGTTCTACGTTCATTCCAACGTAATCAAAAGCACGAACCGCGGGTATCTGCCGAACACGAGCCTGGTGCTGGCGCCGGGTGCCAGCAAGACGTATGCGTTCAAATTTTTCAAGGCGGCGAATGAACAGGCAGTGAAGGACCGGCTGTACGCGGAAGGGATGATTGACTTCACCGTCGTGCCGGGGATGATCGTGCCGACCGACCAGACGGCGAAATTCAGCCTCCGGACCACGAAGCCGATTAATTCGGTCGTCGCCCAATATCCGTCGCAAACGACAATTACTCCGCTTGGAACCGCGCCGGGCGGCCACCGATTGTATTCGTTAACCTTAAGCCGGCTGGGGCAAAACGATATTACCGTCAACTACGGCAACGGCGAAAAAACCGTGCTGCAGTTTTACGCGATCGAACCGGTCGCCGACGCTTTGCAGCGCCATGCCACGTTTATGGTGAACAACCAGCAATGGAACGTGCCCGGCGACATCCGCGACAAAGTGTTCGACGACTGGATGATGCAGTCCAACTCCCGCCGCAATGTGTTTAACGGTTATTGGGGCTGGGGCGACGATTGGGGGCTGACGCACGGGCAGTTCCTGGCCGAGAAAAACGTGCAGAAACCGGTTGCCAAGGAAATCGAAGCCGTGGACAAGTATTTGGAAACGGCGATTTGGACCAACTTGATGAACGGCCATCATGAGGATTACCTGATTCACGATTTCCTGATGCCGGAACCGAACACGACGCCGACGTACCGGGGCTACGCTTATCCGCACGTCTACAACACGTATTTCAGCATGTACAAGCTCGCCAAAATGTACCCGGACATGATCGACTACATTCACCCGCGCACGACGTATTTGCTGCGTGCTTACAACATCTTCAAAGCGCTTTACGACGGACCGGTCGCATACAACTGGAACACCGGCTTGATGGGAGAAATGACGACGCCCGAGATCATCAAAGCGCTGCGCGAGGAAGGCTACACTTCCCAGGCCAATGACATCGTCAGCAAAATGAACACCAAATACAACAATTTCAAAAACACGACCTACCCGTACGGCTCGGAGTACAACTACGACAATACCGGGGAAGAGTCGGTGTACACCTTGGCCAAAATGAACAACAATCTGTCGATGATGAGCAAAATCAACACGAAGGTGCGGGCGACGCGCGGGGCTATGCCGCTGTGGTACTTCTATTCCGTACCGGTGACGATTACCGGGGAGCCGTGGTGGAACTTCCAGTACACCGTCGCGCTGCAAGGTTATGCGATGGATGACTGGGTGCGCAACCATTCGGCCAATCCGGAAGTCGAACAACGTTTGACCTACGCTTCGAAGCTCGGCAACTTAAGCGCGATCAATTCCGGGCAGATCAGTTCGGACCCGGCCGATATCGGCGCGGTTGCCTGGACGTACCAAATGACCAAAGGCAACCACGGGGCGCTTGGCGTCGGAGGCGGGCCGCTGTTCAACGGCTGGCGCGGCATGTCCGGGGAAGCCGATCTGGGCCTTTGGGGCGCGATCAAGATTTTGAGCGCCGACGTGGCGGTCGATCCGCTGTTCGGACTTTACGGCTATGGGGCCGAGGTGACGAAGAACGGGAACAATTATGTCATCGTCCCGAAGGACGGCGTATTCCAAAAGCTGAACCTGATTACGGAAAAACTCGGCATGGCGCTGGAGCGGGACACGTATACGACAGCTACGGTTGCTACCGCCAAAGATTACGTCAACTTCTCGCTGAAAAACGCGACGCCCGGAACCGCCCATACGACGAAAGTTACCTTTAACGGTTTGGCGCCGGGCTCCTACAATGTGCTGATCAACAACAACGCCGCCGGCAGCATGACCGCGGCGAACGGAGCGCCCACGATCGTCAGCTTGAATATCGGCGCGGCCGCGACCTACGATATCAAGCTGCAGAAGGGCGGCGATCCCGAGGGTCCGGTGGATGTGGCCCCGCTGGCCACGGCCTCAACCTCGTATGTTTCACCGTGGGAGAGCCTGGCCGGGCTGAATGACGGGTATACGCCGGCCAGTTCGGCCGACCGGGGCCATCCCGTTTACGGCAATTGGGACAACCCGAACACGACGCAGTGGGTGCAATACGATTGGAATCAAAATTATACGCTCAACCGGGTCGACGTGTACTGGTTCGACGACGACCAGGGCATCGATTTGCCGGCTTCCTACACGATTCAATACTGGAACGGCTCGGCCTGGGTGAACGTCAGCGGGGCGTCGGGTTACGGCGTACAGCCGGACCGGTACAACACGACCACGTTCACGCCGGTGACGACAAATAAAATCCGGCTGAACATCGTTGCCAAAGCAACGACATCCACCGGTATCCAAAGCTGGAAGGTGTACGGCAAGTGATTCTAGCGAACAAGGACTCCCGAGGGAGTCCTTGTTTTAGGTTCGCACGAATTAGGGAGTAGGATTCACAGGGTATCGCGTTTGGCGAACCTCCATAAACCAAGCAGCAGCAGGACGGTGAAATTCCTGCGGAAGATGGAACAAAAACTCATTCGGGAACAGCGGATTCTTTCCAGACGGGTGAAAGGTTCCTCGGGCTGGCAGTAACCGCAGGAACTGCGGGGATAGCTTGGTGGCATATTACGTGCTAATTCTGTTCAGCAGAACGGACTACCCGAGAATCTCGTGGCTTTAGCCATGAGAGGTTCAAACAGGCGCTTTCCCGGCTAACCTCCGCCCTTCGCAGCAACAAGGAAGAGCGGGAGCTGTTGGAGAAAACGCGGGAAGAATGGATGGCGGGCGTCTCGCACGATCTGAAAACCCCCCTGTCCGTAATCAAAGGCTATACCGTCCTGTTGTCATCTTCCGAATACGACTGGGAGCCGGATCAGGTGCGCGGCTTTTCCCGCATTATGGGGGATCGCGTGGAATATATGGAGCGGCTGATCGAAGATTTCGGCCTGACCTTCCGGTTGAAAAACGATGCGCTTCCGCTGCGGCTCGAGCCAAACGATCTCGTAAGGATGACAAGAGATATTTTGAAGCAGCTCCAAAGCTTGCCGGAGTCCGCGGACAAAACGTTTTCGTTCGAAACGAACTGCGGGCAGATTCCGCTTGATCTGGATCCGGGGTACATGCAGCGCGCACTGGATAATGTAATTGCCAACAGCATCAAGCATAACCCGCCCGGCACCACCGTAAAAATCACGGTCAATGAAGAGCGGGAGGCAGGCGGGCGGGTGCGCATCGGCATTGAGGACAATGGAGCCGGGATGAATCAGGAAACATTGGCCCGTTTGTTCGAACGGTATTTCCGGGGGACAAACGCATCGTCCGACAGTTCCGGCACAGGGCTCGGAATGGCCATCGCCAGACAGATCATTCTCGCACACGGCGGAGAAATCGACATCAACAGCCGGCTTGGTCAGGAGACGGTGTGCATGATTACGTTCCCGAACCCCCGCCGGCGTTAGCGGCTGAACCGGCGGGGCCGGATAATTATTTTAAAATTATTTCACTTCCAGCCATAAAAACGTGGAATGGGGGCCCTGCGGCTTGTCCAGCCAGCTAACTATGATCTCTATCCATCCCTTATAAAGGCCTTTGTAGTACACCGTGTTATTGTCCGGATCGGCATAAACGTCAACCGTGGGATCAACGGGTGCAACGTAAATATCGTCAGCGGAAAAATCAATGGGGATGCCGTCGCTAACAGCGCCGCAGTAGAACTTCGCCTGGCCAACGCCGCCAACCTCTACGGCTTCATCGAAAACGGCGGAGATGAACGTTGAGCAGGCGCTTGGCTCAATGCCGCCGCCGGATTCGGCATTCGCCGAAACGGCATTAAAGAGCAGAATTGTTGCGAAGGCCATCGAGAGTGACAAGAAGATCTTGCTGATTCGTCCAGTCTTCATGTTACCAACCTCCACTATATATTTTTTTAGTATACGTATTCTATCAATAGAAATGTATACTAAATTTATAATAATTTACAATATATAAAATTTCAAATATCTGGATGATTCAAAAAACGGAGGAATCATGAGATTTCTAAAGAAAATTAGGGATTAGGCAGGCCGATTAAGGGATTTTACCGGAACTATTAAGCATGGGATAACTTGAGGAAAAAAAGCAACTTTCCATAAAATACTATATTATCAGCACTCGACTAGATGGAGTGCTAATAATTGTGAGCTAAAGGAGGGAACGGCATGAGATATTAGCGTCAGTGCCGAAACTGGCGTAAGTTTGTTTATCGAACCATTTTTTGGGGACAGGAGGAGATTTCGAAAATGAATGTGCTGTTGCTTGCCGGTGGTTTGGGAACCAGACTTAGACCTTTGACGGAGAACATGCCGAAGCCGATGGCGCCGATCCTCAATCGCCCGTGGCTGGAACATCTCATTCTTCATCTGAAGGAACAAGGCGTTCACCGTTTCGTTATCGCTCTGAAGCATCATCCCGAAAAAATCGAAACGTATTTCGGCGACGGCCGCAGGCTGGGCGTATCGATCCAGTACGCCGTGGAAGAAACGCTGCTGGGCACGGCCGGAGCGATCAAAAACGCCGAAGCGTTGCTCGATGAACAATTTGTGGCCATGAACGCGGATATCGTCCACGATATCGAACTGAAACCGCTGCTGGATTTCCACCGTTCCCGCGCGGCTTCTGTGACGATCGGCCTGACGGAGGTGGAAGATCCGAGCGCGTACGGGGTCGTCGAGCAGGACGATACGGGGCGCATCTTGCGTTTTGTGGAGAAGCCCCGCTTGGACGAAGCGCCCTCAAGACGGATCAATGCAGGCATTTACATCATGGAAAAAAGCGTGCTGCAAGCGATACCGTCCGGTCGGGAAGTCTCCATTGAACGCGAAACGTTTCCGCAGCTCATCCGCGAGAACATAGGGGTTTTCGGAACAACCATCCAGGGCTATTGGGCGGACATGGGCACGAAAGACAGATACCGCAAAATCCATTGGGATCTCCTAAAAGGAACAAGCCGGATCCGCATTCCGGGATACGATCGGGACAGCGGGATCTGGATCGGCAAAGGCTGCAAAATCGGCACCGGCGTCCTCCTCGTTCCTCCGGTATTGATCGGGGACCGCGTGAGCATCGGGGCCCGTTCCGTCATCGGACCTCATGTCGTGCTTGGAGGCAAGTGCTCGATCGGCCCGAACGTCCGGCTTGCGGAGACGATCCTGTGGGACGGCTGCCGGGTGAACGAAGGTGCATATTTAAACAACTGCATCTTCGGATACAATCTGGAACTCGGATCAAGACATATTTTGCACGAAGCCGTTATGAACCGATTGGGGGTGATGCAAGCATGACGCGGGTTGCTTATGTCAGCACTTACGTTCCGAAAAAATGCGGCCTGGCCACATTCACCTATCATTTGCGCCAATCCGTCAACGCGGCCAAAGAGTGGAAAGCGAAGGACCCGGTGGTCGTCCTGCACGACGGGGAAGCGGACGGACCGACTGACCCGCTGCTGTGGCTGCTGCGGCGCAACTGCGAAAACGATTATGAGAAGATGGCGAACAAAATCAACAATTCGGATATTGAGGTCGTTTCGCTGCAGCACGAGTTCGGGATATTCGGCGGGGAGGCCGGCCGGTATATTTTGCGGTTCATCCGCGCCCTAAACAAACCGCTCGTGACCACGTTCCATACGGTGTTTGAGCATCCCCGCGAGCCTTACGCCGGCATCCAGCGGGAAATCGCCGAGCGAAGCGCCCGGATCGTCGTGATGAACCGTAAGGCGATCTCCTATTTAAACCGTTCGTTCGGCATTCCTGAGGATAAGATCGTCTTTATTCCGCACGGCACGCCCGAACCCGATACGGAGCGGCGGCAAACGTTCCGGGAGCGGTTGGACTGGTCTGACCGGAAGGTGCTGATGACGTTCGGGCTGCTAAGCCGGGGGAAAGGGATCGAACTGATCCTTAAAGTTCTGCCGGAAATCGTCAAGCAGGTGCCCCATGTCCTGTATGCCATCGTGGGCCAGACGCATCCGGAGGTCAAGAAATGGGAAGGGGAGAAATACCGCGAAGAGCTTAGGACGATGATCGAGGACAACGGCATCGGGGAAAACGTGGTCATGATCGACCGCTACATGGAGGAAAACGACCTGGTCCGCCATATCACCGCCTGCGACGTTTATGTAACGCCGTATCCGGGACTGGAGCAAATCACCAGCGGTACGCTGGCCTACGCGGTCGGCTTGGGGCGTCCGGTGCTGTCGACGCCGTACTGTTATGCTCAGGATCTGCTCGAGGGTGAGCCGGACCTGCTGATCGCGGCGGATGCCCAAGCGTTGTGGCGGGAGCGGATCGTAGCGCTGCTGACCAACGAGGTGATGCTGCAGGACGTGGTCCGGAAAATGAAGCGGCTGGGGCAGACGATGCATTGGCCGAACGTCGGAAGTGAATATCACCGGCTGTTTACCGAGGTGGGGAGATATGGAGCGGCGATCCGTTCGGTTTGATCATCTGGCGAAAATGACCGACGAGACGGGGATTTTGGAGCATGCCCTGGGTTCGGTGCCCCGGCGCAATGAAGGGTACAGTACCGACGATCAGGCCCGGGCATTATGGGTTTGCCTGGAATGGGCGAGCAGTTGCGGCCCGGAGGAGCAAAAATGGCTCGATCGGCTTGCGGAAACGTATACCGCTTTTTTGCTGTGGGCGCAAAAAGAAGACGGGCATTTCCACAACAACTTCGCCTACGACCGCAGCCAAGAGCCGGAAACACCGTCCGACGATTGCCTGGGGCGCGTTCTTTGGGTTTGCGCCAAAGCGATGGCAGCAGACCCGTCTCCGTCTTTCGCCTTCGCGGCCGAATCGATCCTGCGCAAAGCGCTCGCTCAGGCCGATCGGATGCGCTACCCGCGGGGATGGGCTTACGCCTTGGCCGCGTTCGGCCTGCTGCAGCGCTCTGGCTTCGACATCGATTTGACCGTCCGAATCAAGGAGTTGGCCAATCGGCTTACCGGTCTTTATCGCCGGCATTCCGCACCGGGCTGGTCGTGGTACGAGCCCGAAATCACCTACAGCAACGCGCTGCTGCCCTGGGGGCTGCTGTGGGCGTACGAGATTTTGCAGCGGCCGGAATTGCTTGAGACCGCCCTAAACTCCCTCGATTTCCTGATCGGTTTGTCGCAAAATGAAGCGGGTCAGATTCGGCCGGTGGGAAGCCATGGCTGGTGCCGCCCGGACTATCGGGCGCTGTGGGACCAACAGCCGGTCGATGTGATGAAGCTGGCGTTGGCCGCGGCTAAAGCTTATGAACTGACCGATATGTCGAAATACGAAGCGGTTGCCCTGAAATGCCGCGATTGGTTTTACGGCGCTAACGATCTCGGAGTTCCCATGGTTAACGAGCGGGACGGCAGCTGTTACGACGGATTAAACGCGGGCGGCCCCAATCGCAACTGCGGAGCGGAAGCGGTCGTTTCTTACCTGCTCACGGAAGCCATTTGCGAAAAATGGGGGCGCGAACAAGCGCAACTTGCCAAAATCCAATAGATATTCGTGGAGGATACGCCATTTCTCATTGGGAAAAGCCCAATTGATTGGCGGGAATTGAACCTTATTTTAAGCACTTGCTTGGATATATCCAAGCAGAATGTCGGGCTGCCAATAATCGCAACAAAAGCTCCTGGCCGGCGCAGGCGCCGTCTAGGAGCTTTTGTTATGCTGCCGCGAATACGGACTCATGCGGCGGCCTAACGATGCTCGGCTGCCTGCGGAATCATGGTGGGGATGGTTTCCCCTCTTTTGCGAAAAGTCAGAATAAGCCGGGCCGCAGTAAGCCCGATGACGATTGCCGCTGTGCTGAGATAAATCAGCTTTGCCCAAAGGCACTGCGAGTCCGTCCCGATGAACAGACCATGCACCAAGGCAAGGAAAAAACCGGGAAAAGCCAGAAAATGAATGGTCCGCCATGCTTTTTTGCCGATCCTTTTGATTCCATCGGAAGTTAGAATTAGTAACAGGGCGATATAAAAAGCGAACGTTCCCAGCCCGGTAACGATGGGATGTGTAGTCGCGGTAAACGGCACCAGCAGGCTGGCGAGCGTGTAGCCGACGTATTTGTCGAACAGCAGTACCCCGCCATGGATCAGCCCGAACATAAAGCCAAACCAGCCGCTGGATTCATGTACTGCCAGCAAGAGGGATTTCGTTCGTCCTTTTGCCAGCTTGAGGCTCATCATCAGCCCGGCCGTTGTTGATACAAACAGCAGAAGATAACAGGTTAAACCCGCGGCGCGCGTCGTTGACCATACATTAAAAGCGTCAAGAAATGAGCTCATAGGGGATGCCTCCTTTTGCGGCGTTGTATTGTTCCAGCATTCCGCTGACGACGATGGACCGATCGTGCTTAACGCCGATCATGGCGCTCAAAGGATAATGGTCACGAAGCCACTGTGCTCCATACTCCGCGCCCAAAATAAGTACGCATTTCGCGCAAACCTCCGCTTCGGGCAAATTCGGCGCCACCACCGTGACTTGCGCCAGATCCGAGTCGGCAGAGGTACCGCGCCGCGGGTCGAGGATATGATGAAGGATTTTTCCTTCCGTATCCGTCCATCGCCGCTTCATCGGACTGCTTGTCGCGATCCCCAGCGTCCCGTGCAGATGCAATTTCAGCAAATCCCGCTCCTCTTGCCACGGATTGGCGATTCCGATATGCCATCCTTCACGGGGCGTGCCCCAGAGCGCAATGTCTCCGCCGGCGCCGATCGCTCCCGGGCAGATCGCCTGCTGCTGCAGCTTCAAAGCGAACCGGTGTGCGCTCCAGCCTTTGGCGAACCCGCCAAGGTCGACGGAGATTCCCGGTTCCAGCGTAATCCGCTGCAATTCCTGGTTCAGACCGGCCGGATGCGGGCCGATTCCTGCGGCGTTGTGGGACGATGTTGCGGTTTTGCTCGGCTTCGTCAAAGTTTCAAAGGAACGGGAATACCCCAGCTCGCAAAGCGCCGCGCCAAGGTAAGGGTTAAATAAGCCTTCCGTTTTTTGATAATGCAGATCCGCTTCGGATATGACGTCGAATAGCAGAGGAGAAGCCGTAAAAGGCCGCCCGCCGCACCGGTTTAATGCCGAAAGCTCGCTGTCGGGGCGAAACCGGCTAAGTTTGTTTTCCACATAAATAAACCAGTTCATGGCACTGCGCCGGAAAAGTTCAGGGAGGCCGGCCGTGAAAAAGAGAGCGTTCATCGCGCGAAATTTGTGCATGGCCGTTCCCTCCTTTAGGATGCGTGGGATCTCATCCCCCCGAATTCACCGGATTGCGGCCCGGCTCCGGAGTCGCCGCCATCGTAGCCGGTCCCGGGGGAGGCGCTGCCGTCATTACCGTTAAAGTCTTCAAACCGCGGTCTCCGCTCGGTTCCTTGATGATCATAGGTGAACTGGCCGCTGTTTTGTGCAGATTCGGATGCCGTGGATGAAGACGAAGACGAGGATGGGTTCGCTGCATCACTGTGGCTTGCGTTCAGGCCGATCAGTCCGACGAATAACGCCGCGCTCGATACTCCGACACACCACTTTGTCCATTTGTTGTTTGCCATGGGGATGTCCTCCTTAGTTGAATAAGTCTAGTTGTAAGCTTAGTATGACTGCCCTACCTTAAGTCCATATGAAAACATACTGAAAGTTTGCTGAGGCTCCTGCTCGGTATCTTAGATTGGATCTTTTACAGAATCAGTGGAATCAACTTAACCTGTTTATTCGCCTGGTCGGATCGGAAGGCAGGCAAAAGCGTGTCTTGACCGGCTTGGCGCTGACAGAATTGCAAATCATACAACTAACTTTACATCCATTTACCCCAGTCATTCGATTAATTGTATTTCATACAATACTTTCCTCGTTTCTGTCCCTCCTCTTCGAAAGATAGCGGAGTAATTGCATGTTTTACACATAATCAAGCGCTAAGGCAGCATTCCGGATATGTAAGTGTACATTTTGCAACTACTCCATTCAACAGTGGATCAAGAAAGAAACCGGGGGATTCGGATGGTCAGCTCCATTTTCAAGGAAGAGATCAGATAGGCTACGGGAAGAACAAGGGAGGGATTGGGGCCGCCTTCGGCGACAATCGCCAAAAGCAATCCCGAACCAGTGCCTGCCGCTATGCGAGGCTGTTTAGAGAAAAAGCAACCTCCGAGCAATTTGGCCAAGCCTCTATTTGGCGGACATAAAAAAGAAGCCCCTAGGCTGTAAGGAGCTTCTTCTTCTGGTCAAAACCCGTTCCAAACGACGGTCTGTTCGGCGGACAAACGGGTGGAAGGCCGGGCGGGGCGGGCCGCTTTCCCAACGGCAACGAGCATCACGGGAATATAACGTGACGGTATGTCAAACGCCTCGATCAATGCGCCGGCGTCGTAACCGCCCATCGGGCAGGTGTCATACCCGATCGCTTTGGCGGCAAGCATCAGCTGCATGGCGGCAAGAGAGGCGTTTCGTATCGCCTCATCCCGGGGAGCTTGCGGGTTGTTCAAATAAGCCCCTTCGATTTGAGCGATCAGGTTTGCCTTGATTTCTTCCGGCATTAACCCGGCAGCCACGTCGCGGCTCAAAATCATATCAGCGTCCCGGTGGGCCTCAAGGTCCCCCAGGACAGCGATCACGGCGGAAGCTTCCACCACCTGGCGCTGACCGTACGCTACCGGGAGCAGTTTCTCCTGAAGCCTCTGATCAGCGATCACAAGAAATCTCCAGGGCTGAAGGTTCCAGGCGGAGGGGGCGCTCCCCGCTATTTCCAAAAGAAAGTTAATTTCGCTTTCGCTCAGCTTGTGAGCAGGATCAAAGTGCTTAACCGCATGGCGTTCCCGCATCACGGTAAAAAAGTCGGCATGTACCGCGGATGTCATCAAATCCACTACTTAGTTGTAAATTTTTCTTTATAATCAAGGCCGGAGCATCAAGCTTAGGCCGGCTAACGGACCGAAGCGCTCTTATTTGCCCGAAGCGCTCTTATTTGCCCCAAAATGGGCGGAAATGAGCGCCGAACCGTCCAATAAGCACTGGCGTTGCATTAACGCCCACACAAAATCTCTGGTACACCTTGCCCGCTATTCCATTTGAGATCACGTCAGAAATCTAACGGTTGTATCCGTCGCTATTTTGCCAAAAAAGACCCTTTCTAAATTTTAACGGTTGTGAGCGCTGTTATCTGCTCTATTCTGAGCCCAAATCGCCGGGTTTTAGCTAAATAAGCGCTATGGCAACCGTTAGAATTTGAAAACGGCGATATTGGAGCAAATAGCAGCTGTGGCAACCGTTAGAATGTGGTGGCGAGAAAATGTATCTTGTAAATGTATCTTGTAAATGCATCTTGGCGGAGTTAATGCAGGCGCTAGTGTCCAATAAGGTCCCTGGTATCCGTTACATCCCTAATGCTTCCGTTTTCGCTGAAATAACGGCCCTGGTGTCCATTAGAATCCAGCGGGTGGTGCAGATTGGTTAAGTTGCTTCGCCTCCCGAACGAACTGGGGCTTTTTCGGACTTGTTGTTTTCGCCCTTGCTTGTTTCGCCCTTGCTTGTTTCGCCCTTGCTTGTTTCGCCTTTGCTTGTTTCGCCTTTGCTTTTGGCTCCCAAGAGATTCGCGCCCGTTACACCGGCGATGATCAGGAGCGAGCCGATCACATGATACACCGTCACTTTCTCTCCAAGAACCATCGCCCCGGCGGCAATCGACACCACGGTCGACAAGTTGGAAAAGACGCTCACCCGCGAGGCTTCCAGCTTGGACAAGGCGTAATTTGAGCTTAACGCGGTGACGAGCGAAGACAGCACGCCGAGATAGATGACCGACAAAATAAACCTGCCGCTCCCAAGCGGCGCCAGCCAGTTCCCGAGCGTCCCGGCGGAGGCGTGCCCGGCCACCGAAACGGCCAGAAAAATCAAGCAGCCGATGCCGAGCGTCAAATAGCTGATCTCCCACGGACTGTAAAGCTTCAGCAGCGACCTTGCCAGCACGCTGTATCCGGCAAACGCCAGGCCGGACAAGAACAACAGCAGAAGCCCTGCCACATTCCCGAAATCAATACGGCCGTTGCCCATAACAAAAATAAACACTACGCCGAATACGGAAAGAAGGATTCCCAGCTTCTGTCCCAAGGACGTCGTTTCCTTCAAAAAGACGTAGGCCAAAACCATCGTCAACACCGGCGTAAAAGCATACATAATGCCTCCCTCCGCGGAGGTGGCGTGCTGCAGCCCAAACGTTTGAAACAGGAAAAACCCCAACGGATAGAACGCAGCCAATAAAATCACCCGGAAGAGCGGCTTGCCTCGAAATTGAAGTTTGATCAGGCCCAGGGCTGCGGGAATCGACATCGCCGCAAACGAAACGGCAAAGCGGAAAGCCAGCGTATCGACAGGACCCGCGTCTTCCAGGGCGATTTTCGTAAACAGAAAAGAGAAGCCGATGATCGCGGCGTTGACGAAGGCGGACATATAAGCAAGAGTTTGTTTTTTGGATTCGATAAGCGGACAACCTCCTTTATGAGCTTCAAGGCTTGATTCTGTTCGCGAACAGTCATCCTGTAAGCAATGGTATAATGAATCATCGATAAGAAAAATCGCAATTTTTCAAAACTGTACCGATACAGATCGGCTGCATTGCGGCCAGTCCGGCAGTATTAATGGGAAAAGGGGAGCAGAAACGTGAAAAAGTACATGGCCATCCTGTCCGACATCGAACGGAAAATAGCCGCAGGCCGATATCGCCCGGGACAAAAGCTTCCGTCGGTGCGCAAGGCCGCTCAGGAATACGATTGCAGCGCCAGCACGATCATCAAGGCCTACGCGGAGCTGGAAAAGCGGCATGCGATCTACTCCGTGGCGCAAAGCGGGTTTTATGTGGTCGGGCATTCCGCCGCGGCGCGGACAAGCGGCGATAGCACCACCATCGATTTTACGTCGGCGTCGCCGGATATTGGCCTGTTTCCCTATCTCGATTTCCAGCACTGCCTCAACAAAGCGATCGATACTTACAAGGCCCAGCTCTTCACCTACGGAGATCCGCTGGGGATGGAGAAGCTGCGGCAGACGCTGGTTTCCCATCTGGCAAGCAATCAGGTGTTCGCCAACATGGAGCATATCGTGGTCACCTCCGGCGTCCAGCAGGCGCTGGAAATTTTGGCAAAAATGCCTTTTCCGCACGGAAAGTCGGCCGTCCTGGTCGAGCAGCCGAGCTACGATATTTATCTGCGTTTTCTCGCGGCGGAAAAAATCCCCGTGCAGGGTATCGCACGTACTGCGGCAGGGGTCGATTTAAGCGAACTGGAGGAGCGGTTCAAGAGCGGGGGGATCAAATTTTTCTACACCATGTCCCGCAATCACAACCCGCTGGGGACGACGTTAAGTACGGAACAAAGAAAGGCGATCGCCAAATTGGCCGAAAAATACGACGTGTACGTTGTTGAGGATGACTATATGGCCGACCTGGGAGATGAGCGGGGGTATCACCCGATTCATGCGTACGACAGCGCCTCGCGCATCATTTATTTGAAAAGCTTTTCCAAGGTCGTTTTTCCCGGGCTGCGATTGGGCGTTGCCGCGCTGCCGGGCGAGCTTTTGGAACAGTTTCGAGCTTATAAAAATTATGGCGACACCTCTCTATTGTCCCAGGCCGCGCTGGAGGTATACATCAAAAACGGCATGTACGAACGCCACAAGCAGACCTTATTCGAGCGGTATTCCGAACGGATACGAACGTTGTCGGAAGCGGTGCGGCGGCATGCCGAAGCCGGGCAGGCCGAGGTTCCGGACGTCAACTCGGGCATATTCGCGCAGCTGCGCTTGCCCCGGGAGGTCAATTTGGAACGTTTGACGGAGCGGCTGGCGGCCAGAAATATCCTGGTGTCGCCCGGCAAAGCGTTTTATTTGGCGGACTATCTGGCGAGGGAGAAGTTTTTGCGGATCAGCGTTTCAAGGGTGCCGCTGGCGCAAATCGATCCGGGCGTCAGGGCGATTGTGGAGGAAGCCGCTAAGGCATGGGGAAAATGACGGAAATGCGCCTCTTTGTTCAACCGCTATTCGCTATTGGACAATTCTTGCTGAATAATAAAATGGGAAATTTATCAACCTAAAAGAGGTTGTTCAAAAAGAATAGTTTGCGGCAATCCCAAAGCAAAAAGGAGTGTTCGTTCCCGATGGATCAGCAACTAGAACCGATCCCCCAGCCCAAAACCTACGGGGCGCTCGGCAACCTGCCTTTGATCGATAAAGATTTGCCTACTCTATCTTTTGCCAAACTGGCCGATGAGTTCGGACCGATTTACCGGTTCGAGGTGGCTAACCGCTCATTTATCGCCGTATCCGGACATAAGCTTGTTGCCGAGGTTTGCGACGAGTCGCGTTTTGACAAAAGCATCGGCCATTTGCTGAAAGTACGCGATTTTGCCGGCGACGGTTTATTTACCAGCCTGACGAAGGAGCCGAATTGGGCCAAAGCGCATCATATTCTTATCCCTTCCTTTAGCCAGCCGGCGATGAAAGGTTACCACGCGCGGATGGTTGACATCGCCCTGCAGCTCGTGCAAAAATGGGCCCGGCTGAACCCCGACGACAGCATCAATGTGCCGGAGGACATGACCCGGCTTACGCTGGATACGATCGGTTTATGCGGATTCGATTACCGGTTCAACAGCTACTACCGGGAAACGCCAAATCCGTTTATCGTCAGCATGGTGAACGCGCTCGACGAAGCGATGCATTATTCGAGCCGGCTGCCGATTCAGAACAAATTGATGGTGAAGAAAAAACGCCAATACGAACGCGACATTCAATCGATGTTTTCCCTGGTCGACCGCATCATCGCCGAACGCAAGGCGAGCGGGGAGCAGGGGGGCACCGATTTGCTCGCCCGGATGCTCAGCGCGGCCGATCCGGAAACCGGGGAACTGCTGGATGACGAAAATATCCGTTTTCAGATTATCACCTTCCTCATCGCCGGGCATGAGACGACAAGCGGCTTGCTGTCGTTTACCATCTATTTTTTGCTGAAAAATCCGGATGTGCTGAAAAAAGCCTATGAAGAGGTGGATCAGGTATTAACGGACCTCGTTCCCAGCTACGAGCAGGTACGGAAGCTGAACTATATCCGCATGATTTTGGACGAATCGCTGCGGCTGTGGCCGACCGCCCCGCAATTCGGCTTGTTCGCCAAGGAGGATACCGTCATCGGCGGCAAATACGCGGTCAAGAAGGGCGAGACGGTCGCGGTTATCCTGCCGAAGCTGCATCGGGACAAGGAGGCTTGGGGGGAGGACGCCGAACAATTCCGGCCGGAGCGGTTCGAAGATCCGAAAAAAATTCCCCACGATGCTTATAAACCGTTCGGGAACGGACAGCGGGCCTGTATCGGCCGGCAGTTTGCCCTTCACGAAGCGGCGCTCGTTCTCGGGATGATTCTGCAGCGGTTCGAGCTCATCGATCATACGAATTATCAGCTCAAAGTCAAACAGACGTTGACGCTAAAGCCCGAAGGCTTTACGATCCGGGTCGCGCCCCGCCCGAAAAAAGAAAACCTCGCCGGGAATGTGCTTCCCGTCCAGGAAGCCGGCAAAGGACCGCTTCAGCAGCTGGAAGCGGAAACGCCCCGGCCGGCGGCGCTGGTCGGGATTAACGACCGTCCGCTGCTCGTTCTCTACGGCTCGGATATGGGAACGGCGGAAGGAATCGCCCGGGAGCTGGCCGACCTGGCGCGCCTGCATGGAGTCCGCAGCGAAGCCCAGCCTTTAAACGAGCGGGTCGGGAATCTGCCCAAAGAAGGGGCGGTCATTATCGTCACCTCCTCGTATAACGGCAAACCTCCGGCGAATGCCAAACAATTTGTGGAATGGCTGGAGGAAGTGGAGCCGGGGAGCCTGGCCGGCGTCAATTATACGGTGTTCGGCTGCGGCGACCGCAACTGGGCAAGCACGTACCAGCAGGTGCCGAAATTTATCGACGAGCAAATGGAGCTCAAGGGAGCCAAACGTTTCTCGGTACGCGGCGAAGCCGACGCCAGCGGCGATTTCGAGCAGCAGCGCGAAACGTGGGAGTCGCGGATGTGGGGCGAGGCGATGGACTTTTTCGGGATCGCTTTGAATCCGAACGCCGAAAGGGAGCGCAGCACGTTAAGCATCCGATTCGTAGACGAATTGACAGAATCGCCGCTGGTGCAGTCCTACGATGCGGTTTCCGCCGCGGTAGCGCTTAACCGGGAATTGCAGGCCGAAGGCAGCGAACGCAGCACCCGGCATATCGAGCTGTCTCTGCCGGAAGGACTCGGCTACAGCGAAGGCGATCATCTGGGCGTGCTGCCGGAAAACAGCGGCAATCAAATCGAACGGCTCTTAAAGCGGTTCGGTCTAGGCGGGGCGGATCAAGTGATCATGACGGCCAGCGGCTTCAGCGCGGCCCATCTTCCTTTGGACCGGCCGGTGAACCTGCGCGATCTGCTGGCGCATTGCGTGGAGCTTCAGGAGCCGGCGACCCGGGCGCAAATTCGCGAACTGGTATCTTACACGGCATGTCCGCCCCATAAACGCGAACTCGAGCAGCTGCTGGAAGGGGAAAATTACACGGCGCAGATCGTCAAACGCCATATCACCATGCTCGATTTGCTGGAAAAATACACAGCGTGCGAAATTCCGTTCGAACGCTTTATGGAACTGCTGCCCCCGCTTAAGCCGAGATATTACTCGATCTCCAGTTCGCCCAAAATATCTCCGGAAACGGCCAGCATCACCGTGGGCGTCGTTCGCGGGCCGGCCTGGAGCGGGCAGGGCGAATACCGCGGAGTAGCGTCCAATTATTTGGCGGAAGCCAACCCGGGGGACCGCGTCGTCATGTTCGTCCGTACGCCGGCATCCGGGTTCCGGCTGCCGGACGATCCCGGGACGCCGGTCGTTATGGTCGGGCCGGGAACCGGGCTGGCGCCGTTCCGCGGTTTCCTTCAGGCGCGCTCGGCGCTGAAGCGGGAGGGGGGACAGCTTGGACGCGCCATGTTGTTTTTCGGCTGCCGGAACGAGGCCGACTTTATTTACCGGGATGAGCTGGAAGGCTATGTGCGGGACGGAATCGTTTCGCTGTATACGGCGTTTTCCCGGAAGGAGGGCGTCCCCAAAACGTATGTTCAGGACCTGATCGAGCAAAATGCCGAAGCAGTGATAACCTTGCTGGCAAGCGGCGGACATCTGTATATTTGCGGGGACGGCAGCCGCATGGCTCCGGATGTGGAAGCGCGCCTGCTCCAGTCCTATCAAAAGGTTCAGGGAACCGGAGCGCGAGAAGCGAAGGAGTGGTTGGAGGGCTTGAACGCGGAAGGACGGTACGCCAAGGATGTGTGGACCGGGGTGTAAGGGGGCCGCGTATTTGCAGAGACTGCTGAAGGAACGGTAAAAAGGGAGTTTGGCTAATTTTAGGGAACTCGCCCAGGTCGAGCATGAGGTTAACAGCGATGGAATGCGGGGCTTGAGACCGCTATTCGGGAACTTGAGCGAGTTGAAGCTTTCGCGTGAAAGGAACTATATGCCACTCCCGCTACGTTGCGATATAAGGAAGAAAGGGAACCCCCCCATGAAATGCAAAAGTGCAGCCGGTTTTTGTCGAAACTCCTCTAAACCGGTGGTTCAAATGCAAAAGTGCAGTTCATTTCCGGTAAAAAGTTACTTTTTTATCATATAGCCCAAAATGAGATGCACATTTGCATTTCAATCGCTCTAAAATAGTAATTTAGGGAAAATAGAATGCACTTTTGCAGTTGATCCGGTCTGGCCATCCTCCTTTCCATGAAAGATGATAAACTCGCCCCGCTGCCCTTAACCAAACCCGGCTTGGTGTAATCCCAGCAACGGACCTGAATGACCTTATTCGTCCATTTCCCGGGTATTTCCCGCTCTAACGAGCTCACCTGTCGTTATCGGGCTTCCAAATAAGTCCTTTGGGCTAATTTTACGGGGATAAGGCCATCTCGGTCCGTTAGCGCCGGTGGTATGAACAAAGCCGATGCTGATATGAAAAAGTTGATTAGGTGTCTTCCCGTTTCCTTAATTCTCCCAAGCCGGATTCCAGACAACTTCCCACAGATGGCCGTCGGGGTCTTGGAAATAACCCGAATACCCGCCCCAAAACGTGTCGTGCGCCGCCAGGGTGATGGTGGCGCCGGCCTGTTCGGCTTCCTTCATGACCCGGTCCACCTCTTCCTTGCTGCTTACGTTGTGGCCCAGCGTAAATTCGGAAGGACTGGCCGCAGTTTGGGGAATTTGCGCGTCATGGGCCAAATTTTTGCGGCTGAACAGGGCGAGCCGATCCCCGGCTCCAAATCGAAAAACGCCACGGCGCCATGCTCAAATTCTTGTCCGACAATGCCTTCGGTCTGGAATCCCAGACCGTCGCGGTAAAATTTTACCGATTTCTCCAGGTTGTCCACGCCGATCGTAATAACTGTAATACGCGGTTTCATATCAATGGAACCTCCTTGTGCCAAATGGATGGGTTTGCTCCGCTTTATTTTAGTCGGCCGCATGGGGGAGCGTATTGTAAAAATCGGACATGCCCCCCCGAATTCCCGCACCGCCGTCATCGGAGAACAACCGTAATATCGTTTAAACTCACGGATCTGCCAATAACAGGAGACGAACAGAGCCAGCATCGGGGAAGGGGGCAGCTCGCGGTAGCGGTAAGCCGGATCTCTTCCGTTGGCCTGTTTGGGTTGAAAAAGCGTATGGAGATGCGTCGGCATAAAAGCGGTCCTCCTTCGCAAGGCAATACCTGCGGATTGCATAAAGAACCTGGCAGCTGGGCCAGGTTCTTCCGTTGACGTTTATTTCGTTGCCGCCGCCACCGCCGCGGCGAAACGTTCCAGCGCTTCGGCCAGCAGCTCGCGCGAGCAGGCGAGGTTGACGCGCAGGAAACCTTCGCCGTTCCGCCCGTATATGGAGCCTTCGGTAAAGGCAACTTTGGCGTCCTTGTACATCAACCGTTTCAACGCGGCTCCGTCAAGTCCCAAAGCGCGGCAGTCGATCCAGAGCAGGTAGGTTCCCTCCGAGCGGACCGGGATCAGCATCGGCAGACGCTCGGCCAAAAAACCGACCGCAAAATCCCGGTTGGCCCCGATGTATTCCAGCACCGCTTCCAGCCAATCTTCGCTTTCATTATAGGCCGCGATCGTGGCCGGAGGGCCGAAGTAATTCACCGAACCGATGGCCAGGGCATCGATCCGGTCAGTGAATTTCTGCCGCAGCTGCGGGCTGGAAATGACGGTGAACGAACTGGCCAGTCCGGGAATGTTAAACGTCTTGGACGGCGCCAGGCAGGTGATGGTCATGTCCGCATGCTGCTGGGACAACGAGGCGAACGGATAATGGCGGTTGCCGGGGAACACGAGATCGCAATGGATTTCATCCGATACGACCTTCACCCCGTACCGGCTGCAAAGCTCTCCCAACCGTTCCAATTCCGCTTTCGTCCAGACTCGCCCGCCGGGATTGTGCGGGTTGCAGAGCAGCATCAGCTTGGCGCCTTGCTGCATCAAGCTTTCCAGATGGCCGTAATCCATCCGGTAGGCGCCGTCTTGCAAAACCAGCGGATTTTCGGCCACCTTGCGCCCGTTCTTCACGATCACATCGTAAAAGGGGTTATAAACCGGGGACTGCAAAATAACGGCATCCCCAGGTTCCGTCAGCGACTGAACGGCGACGCTTAGCGCAGGAACGACCCCGGGAGTATTGGCGATCCAGGAAGCGTTCAGCTGCCATCCGTGCCGTCTGCCAAACCAGCCGATAATCGCATCCAGATATTCCTGAGGTCTGGTCGTATAGCCATAGATTCCGAGCTTGGCCCGTTCGGTGACCGCGCTGATCACCGCCGGCGGGCATTTGAAATCCATATCGGCCACCCACAGGGGAAGCACGTCGGGATCGCCAAACAGCTTTTTGCCGAGATCCCATTTTTCGGAACATGTTCCTTTGCGTTGCGTGCGTTCGTCAAACTGATAATTCATTTATGTTAACACCCTTTCCGCTTCATACACTTCGATGCGATCCTTAAATGCATACTACTACTCTTCGTAACCGTTGACGACGACTTCCAGTTCTCCCGTCGTGGAGTCGATCAGCATCCCGTGAACGGGAACGCCGGCAGGGAGAAGCGGATGATTTTTGACCAAGTTCACGGTTTGAATGACCCCTTGCTTCTCATTGTCAACGCCGCGCAGCCACTCGTTGAGTTTGATGCCGGAATGTTCCAGCGTGTTCAGCACGTCTTCGGAAATGCCGCGTTCGCGCATCGAACCGATCATTTGATCGGAATTCAGCGCAGCCATGCCGCATCCGGTATGGCCCACGATGTATACTTCTTGCGCGCGCAGCTCGTAAATCGCAACCAGCAAGCTGCGCATAACGCTGCCGAAGGGATGGGAAATGAGCGCCCCCGCGTTTTTGATCAGCTTGACATCGCCGTTGCGCAGGTTCATCGCTTTCGGGAGCAGCTCCACGAGCCGCGTATCCATACAGGTGACAATGGCCATTTTTTTCTCGGGGAATTTGTCCGTCATGTATTTTTCGTATTCTTTATCGGCGACGAATTTACGGTTAAACTCCAGGATAGTATCAAGTTGGGTCATTGGTTTTGCCTCCTAGGATAAAATTTGGGATTACCGCCGGTCTACCAGGCGAATATTCGATTTGTAAAATTGCGACCTGCCGTCAAGCCGGAAGGTTCCGGTCGTTTCTTCGCCGCTTAAGGTCAGCTCTTCTTCAAAAAAAACGGCCTGCATCCGGTCGATCCAGAACGGATAGGCGTCGTTTTCTAAGGGGATATCGTAATCGCCCGGCTTGGAGACGAGCTGCAGACCGGGAACCCCGCTCATGCCGCAGCCGCAGTTTTCCGTATCATACACGATGCGCAGCATGCCCGGCTTATCGGCGAGGGACGTCCGGATAAGCTTTTCCGCCGCCGTATTAAGAGTTACTTTCATCGCGCCATAGCGCCTCCTTTTTGTCTGGAAGTCAATTATCTCAAAAATAAATTATACAACCCGCCTTAAAATTTGATTATACGGTTTGTTAAAAGTATCATCAAGAGTAGCAGTTATTTTAGAGTAAAGGTGGGAATGGCGATGAAACAAGAAACGGCGGAAAAGTGGGGACTTTTTCGCGGACTTCTGCAAAAAATTCAGAGCTATCATGAGGCGGTCGCGCTGATGAACTGGGATTTACGCACCGGCGCGCCGAGAAAAGGGGCGGAAACCCGCGCGAAATCGATCGGGCTGTTGTCGACGGAGGCGTTCAAAATGGAAACTTCGCCGGAAATGGGAGAGTATCTCGCCTATTTAAGCCAGCCTGCGGTTATGGACGAACTGGACGATATCCAGCGGAGAATGGTGCTTGACGTGCAGGAGGAGTATGAGCGCAGCGTTAAAATTCCGCCGGAAAAGTTCCAAGCGTACACCGAACTGACGGCGCACGCCGAAACGCTATGGGAGGATTTCAAGGAAAACGCCGATTTTCCGGGTTTTGAACCTTATTTGACGCAAATCGTGGAGAAAACCCAGGAATTCATCGATTATTGGGGACCGAAAGCGACCCGTTACGATACGCTCTTACATATGTATGAACCCGATTTGACCGTGGAGAAGCTGGATCAAGTGTTCGGACAGCTGCGCGACCGGCTCGTGCCGCTTGTCGCGGCGGTGACGAACGCGGCGAACAAGCCGGAGGCGTCGTTCCTGAAGCAGCGGTACGACGTAGGGCCGCAGGAGAAGTTCAGCTTGTTCCTGCTGGAGCAAATCGGCTACGATTTCGAGGCCGGGCGGGTCGACGAAACCGTGCATCCGTTCGAAACGACGATCAATCACGGCGATGTGCGGATTACGACGAATTACAAACAGAATGACGTGGCCAGCGCGATTTTTAGCTCGCTGCACGAAGGCGGGCACGCGTTGTATGAACAAAACGTAGCCGATGAGCTCGCCGAAACGCCGCTGGGGCAGGGAACGTCGATGGGCATTCACGAATCGCAGTCGCGGTTCTGGGAGAACGTCATCGGCCGCAGCCGGGAGTTCTGGAACCGGTACTTCGGCGAGTTGCAGCAGCATTTCCCCGAGCAGCTTAAAGACGTGACCGCGGAGATGTTTTACCTGGCGGTGAACCGCGCGGAAAATTCGCTGATCCGGATCGAAGCGGATGAACTGACCTATAATCTGCACATCATCATTCGCTATGAGATCGAGAAGATGCTCTTTAACGAAGGGCTGCCGGTCAGCGAACTGCCTAAAGTGTGGAACGAGAAGTATCAGACTTATCTCGGCTTGACGCCGCCGGACGACGGGGTTGGCGTATTGCAGGACGTGCATTGGTCGGGCGGGCTGTTCGGCTACTTCCCTTCCTATGCGCTCGGCAACATGTACGCCGCCCAAATCGCAGGCACGCTGCGCAAGGAAATGCCGGAGCTCGACGCCTTAGTGGAGGCCGGCAACTTCCAGCCGATCAAGGAATGGCTGACCGACAAAATCTACAAATACGGGAAAAGCCGCAAGCCGGCGGAAATCATCAAGGCGGTGACCGGAGAAGATCTGAATCCGGATTACTTGGCCGATTACCTGGAACAAAAATTCAAAAGCATCTACGGGCTGTAAACGGCCGTTGCCTGGCCGCACAAGCCTCCAATCCGTAGTGGCGAAACCTCCAATCCATTTGGGATTGGGGGTTTTTTGCTGATTGGAATTATCCAATAGAATGGTCGGCGGAATCTATTGAATACTTCCAATGGGAATTCGAAATGGCGGCCGGTTTCCGGCAATCCATTCGTTTTTCCCAATCAAGCCCCAGGGCACTTCACTCCTTAACCTTTTGCTGGGCAATAGCATACTATTAAGTATCCGGCAAGTTGGAAGGAGTGTGAACGTGGATGATAAAGCGCCGTACGGTGTTATGGCTGGCCGCCGCGGTGCTGCTGGGCGCAGTTTTTGCAGGCTGCGGCAATGGCGGCCAAACTCAGAAGGTAAAGGTCGGGGAAGTGACCCGTTCCGTTTTTTATGCCCCCCAATACGTTGCCTTTGAAAAAGGCTTCTTCAAGGAAGAGGGCCTCGATGTGGAGCTGCAAACGACGTCGGGCGGGGATAAAACGATGACCGCGCTGTTGTCCGGGGCCGTGGACGTGGCGCTGGTCGGGGCGGAAACATCGATTTACGTCTATCAGCAGGGTTCGGACGATCCGGTGATCAGTTTTGCCCAACTGACGCAAACGGACGGAACTTTCCTTGTGTCCAGAGAGGATGTCGGCGAATTCGATTGGGAGAAATTGAAAGGGAGCGTTTTTCTCGGCCAGCGGAAAGGCGGCATGCCGCAAATGGCCGGCGAGTTCACCCTGCGCAAGCGCGGAATCGATCCGCACCAGGACTTGGAGCTGATTCAAAACATCGATTTCGCCAACATCACCGCCGCATTCGCCTCGGGCACCGGCCAGTTCGTCCAGCTGTTCGAGCCGCAAGCCTCCATTATCGAGCGGGAAGGAAAAGGCCACGTCGTCGCCTCCTTCGGTACGGAAAGCGGCAAATTGCCCTACACGGTCTTTATGACCAAACAAAGCTATATCCAAGATCATCCGGAAGTGGTGCAGAAATTCACCAATGCGGTTCATAAGGCCCAGCGCTGGGTTCAGGAGCACACGCCGGAGGAAACGGCCGAAACGATCGCGCCTTTCTTCAAGGACACGGATCGGGATATTTTGGCCAGCTCCGTCAAGCGTTATTTGGAGCAGGGAACTTACGCCGAAACGCCGGCCTTGGCCGAGGATGCCTGGAACAATCTGCTTGATGTGATGGAAAGCGCCGGGGAATTAAACGAGCGGGTAGAGCTTAAGAAGCTGGCCGACAACCGGTTTGCCGAAAAAGCGGTACAATCCGCAGCCGCAACCTCCGGTCGGTAAACCGGCATTTATAATGCGTGTTTAATTCGATGCCGAGTTACACTTAGTAGTCAACTCCTACTTATATCTTCAAAAGATGACTTTTTGAACAACCTTAAAGTGCGAGTTCAAAAAGTCGGCTTTTCAGCACCGAGAAGGTTGGATGAAGCTAGGGACGTCAGGAGCGGAGCGTACGTTTTGGGTACGTGAGCACCGGAAGGCCCGGCTGAATTCAAGATTCGACGTCGAGAACACTTCCTGACCCGCTTCGTGATCAAAAGATGACTTTTTGAACAACCTCTTACACGGAAAAGGAGCGTGAGCGCTTTGTTGCCTGTTTTGGAACTGAAAGATCTGGATCAGGTTTACGTGACGGATCGGGAAGCCGTGCTAGCCCTGAAAGGGATGAATTTGACCGTGGAATCCGGTGAATTCATCAGCCTGGTCGGTCCCAGCGGATGCGGAAAGACCACGCTGCTTTCCGTGATGGCCGGGCTGCTGGCTCCTTCCCGGGGGGAAGTGCTGCTGCACGGCAAGCCGGTAACCAAACCGACCTCGAAAGTAGGCTACATGCTGCAGCAGGATTATTTGTTCCCGTGGCGGACCATCCTCGGCAACGCCGTGATCGGCCTTGAGCTCACCGGACGCTTGACCCGGGAAACGACGCAAACGGTAAGGAACCTGCTGGCCGAGATGGGGCTTGGCGATACGGCCGGCCTGTACCCCGGCCAATTGTCGGGGGGCATGCGCCAGCGGGTGGCGCTGGTGCGGACGCTGGCCACCGATCCGGAGGTGCTGCTGCTCGACGAGCCGTTTTCGGCGCTCGATTACCAGACGAAGCTGCAGTTGGAGGATCTTGTCGCCGGCACGCTGAAGCAGCGGAAAAAAACGGGCGTGCTCGTGACGCATGATTTGTCCGAGGCGATCGCCGTCAGCGACCGGGTTATCGTGCTGGCCCCAAAGCCCGGCAGAATCCGGAGCATGTATACCGTTCCGGACAACATCCGCAGGGCCCTGCCTTTTTATGCCCGGGAGGAAGCGGGATTCAACGAATTGTTTCAGGAGATTTGGCGGGATCTCGAGACATCGGATGAAGGAGGAGGGGCCATTGATGCAGGCGGATGTAACGCGTTTGCCGGATCGGGAACGTTGGCTTAGAGAAAAATGGAACCAGCACCGGAAGCAAAAGCGGAAGATGAAGCGGATGGTGCTGGCGGTCCAAATCTTTCTGTTGCTGCTGTTGATCGGATGGTGGGAGCTTGCCGGCCGGATGAAGTGGATTGATGTGCTGATCTTCAGCTATCCGTCCAAGGTGGCAAGGCAAATATTCAAAGATGCGGCGAGCGGCGAGCTGTGGCCGCATCTGGCGATGACGGTCGGCGAGACGGCGGTCGGGTTTTTGCTGGGCACGCTGCTCGGGACGCTGCTCGCCGTGCTGATCTGGTGGTCGCCTTTTCTGTCCAAAGTGCTTGATCCGTACATGGTCGTCTTCAACAGCATGCCGAAGGTGGCCTTAGGGCCGATTTTTATCGTCATGTTCGGAGCCGGCTTCACCGCCATCGTCGTGACGACGCTGTCGATCACCGTGATCGTGACAACGCTGGTCGTGTTCAACAGCTTCAATGAAGTCGACGCCAACCTTGTCAAGGTCATTCGCACATTCGGAGGAAGTCGGCGCGACGTGTTTATGAAGGCGATCTTGCCGGCGTCGTTTCCGACCATCGTCTCGACGTTGAAGGTGAATGTCGGCATGGCCTGGGTCGGCGTCATCGTCGGCGAATTCCTCGTCGCCAAAATCGGGCTCGGCTATTTGATCGTCTACGGGTTTCAGGTGTTTAACTTTACGCTGGTGTTATCCAGCCTGGTCATTATCGCGGTCGTCGCCACGGCGATGTATCAACTGGTCGTTTATATCGAGCGGAAACTGGTTCGGGAGCGGTAACGCTCCTTTTTCGTTTTGGCGGGATTGTAAGCGGGCGTGAAATCAAGTAGGATATTTTCATACAATCGACAATAGGCGGCAAATCCATACATAAGGGTGGTCTTCATGCGCATTGTTAAAACGGCTATTGCTACGCTGCTCGCGATTTTGATCGCGGAATTTACCGGGGTGGACGGGGCGCTGTCCGCGGGCCTGCTGGCCATTCTCGGGGTGGATGTGACCCGCAAGCGCAGTCTCGTGACGATCTCGGCGCGTTTTTTCGCCTCGATCTTGGGACTGAGCCTGGCCTTTATCCTGTTTTACGTGCTGGGATTCCATATTTGGGTGCTGGCGATTTATATTTTGATCGCTTTCCCGCTAATTGCCAAAGCCCGCTTTAAAGAAGGCATCGTGACCAGCTCGGTCGTCGTGTTCCGGGTGTTTGGCGGGGAGGAGGTTTCCTGGCACGTCATGCTGACTCAGGTGGAGCTGTTGATCATCGGCCTCGGCTCGGCGCTGCTGGTCAATTTCCTGTACATGCCGAAACCGGAGGAGAAGCTCATGGAAATCCGGCGGCAGGTGGACGGACGGTTTTCCGTCATTTTTCGGCAAATCGCCGCCTCGCTGCGCGACCCGTATCATCTATGGGACGGCAAAGAGCTGACGGAAGCGGCTAAACTTGTGGATGAAGGCTTGTCCGCCGCCAGGCGCGCCGTGGAAAATCAGATGATTTTTCCGAACGAGGCCTGGACGGTGTATTTTTATATGCGCAAACAGCAGCTGGACCGGATCGAAGGCATGCTGGAGCTAATCTCGCAAGTGTACCAGCGGATGCCGCAAGGAGAGATTGCCGCTCTGCTGTTTGACCGCTTGAGCATTGACGTAAGTCAAGAGGAATATACCGGTATTACCGAGCGGATGCTGGCCGAGCTGGAGCAGCAGTTCAAAACGATGGAGCTGCCGTCGACCCGCGAGGAATTTGAAATCCGTTCGGCGATATTGCAGCTGTGCCGAGAGCTATCTTTATATCTCGAAGTTTCGAAAAAAAGCAAGGCGCCGCTCCCCTTGAAAGCGGCCGGGCGGAAAAAAACGCTGTTGGGCCGCTGATTTTCCGGGCGTTTTTCGTCCTTAAAACTAGCGGCAATTACATATACTGCCTAATAAAAGCAACCATAATATTTTTTATTTATCTCTGCATATTCAACATTCGCCTATGTCCTGCATACACTTAAGTGAATGATGTATGGAGGAGGTACTAACATGTCATTGAAATATCAAAGTAGAGAGGTCATTACGAAAGCGATCTGCGGCAAAGGTCGTAAGTTCTCTACCGTAACACATACCGTGACTCCACCGCACAAACCGTCCAGCATTCTGGGGGCCTGGATCATCAATCACCAGTACGAGGCGGTCGCGGCGGGAGACGGAATTGAAGTTATTGGTACTTACGATATCAACATCTGGTATTCCTACGATAAAAATTCACAGACCGAGGTCGCCAAGGAAACCGTATCTTACGTCGAGAATGTGCCGCTGAACTACCTCGATGCGAGACACCGCGCCTCGACGGTCGAAGTTTCCGCGGAAGCCACGCAGGAACCGAGCACCGTCGAGGCCAACGTGACGGGAGACGGCCGCGTTCTGATCCGCGTGGAGCGCGAGTTCGCGGTGGAACTGATCGCCGAAACGAAGCTGAACGTCCTTGTCGTGCCGGGGGGCATTGAAGACAAGGATTATGATTTCGGCTCCGAGCTGGGAGACTACGAAGATCTGGATCCCGATCTCCTCGACGACGAACTGTAATTCAAGCCTTATACATTCGGATGTTGAGCGCCAGGTGTTCGGGCTACAATGTAGCATATGCAGCAGGGGCGTCGTCGAAGAGGGCGGCCGCCCTCTTTTTGTGGAAATTTTTTCGAAAAGCCGAATGAGACGGGAGATGCGGACCGTGAACAGGGAAAAATATACCGTGCTTAAAATCCGCGTCGCTTCGGAAGAAGCCAAAACGCGTCTGACGCAGGCTTTGGAGCGAAGCGGCGGCCGTTATCGAGTGATTCGCCCTTTCGGGACGGAACGTACGGAAAGGCTTCGCGGCAAACGAAAAAGCCGCGCAGAGCGCCGCGGCGCCTGGATTCATTACGGACCGGAGGAGGCCTACTGGGGCGGCGGGGTACAGGAGATCGTCCTTAACCGTTCCTGCGTTGTAACGCCGCAGCGGCCGCCGGAGGACGCGAGCCGCCGTTTGCGGGCAGCCGGGATCAGCGTATCGGATGCGCTGCTGCCGCTATCTTCAGGCTCCGGCATGGAGCTGCCGCCGCGCCGGTTTATCCGGCGGTACGCGGTAAGCGTGTTTCACCTGCGCGCCCTGGAGGCCCGGCCGCTTGGACGGAGCGGGCATGCGCTGCAATTCCCCGCCAACGGGCCGGCCCCGGGCTCCGTGCTGTGGAAACGGCTGGAGTCCACGGCGGTCCGGGCTTTATACGCGCTGGGGCTGGATATGGGAGAGGTCGTGATCGCGGCCGGAGAAGAAGGCCGCTTTACGGTGGAAGCCCTCTCCCTGGCGCCGGAGGTGCCGGACCTGCGGCAAGCCGGCCTGTTCGCCCGGGCGATCCGCGAAGCGATGGAAGAATTGGAGCAAGCCGGCGAAGCCGCGCAGGAACCGCTGATCGGGATGGACCCGGAATTTTTGCTGGTGAATCCGGCCACGGGCAAAGTGATCCCGGCCTCGCGCTACCTCAGCCGCCATGGCGCTGCCGGGTGCGACGTGCTGCGTTACCGCGGGCGCCGCATGTTTCCGCTCGCCGAGCTGCGTCCGCAGCCGGGACATGATCCGCGCGAAACCATCGTTCACCTGATGCGCGCTTTTCGCGCGGCGGGCGAGGCGATCGATGACCGGGAGCTTGTCTGGCAGGCCGGAGCCATGCCGCAGAGAGGGTTTCCGCTCGGCGGACATCTCCACTTCAGCGGCGTTCCGCTGACGAGCGAGCTGCTGCGGACCTTTGACAACTATTTGGCGCTGCCGCTTGCGGTGCTGGAGGATGGCCGCAGCCATCGCCGCCGTCCGCGCTACGGGTTTCTCGGCGACGTCCGCCGCAAAGATTACGGCGGCTTCGAGTACCGGACGCTGCCCAGCTTTTTGATTTCCCCTCTGGTGGCCAAAGGGACCGTCGCTCTGGCCCGCCTCATCGCCGAAAACGCCGGACAGCTCAATCGCAGGCCGCTGGAGAAAACGGCCGTTTTCACCGCGTTTTACGCCGGCCGGCAACAGGAACTGCGTTCCGTTTTGCCCCCGCTGATCCAAGATCTCCGCGCCGCCGCCGCTTATCCCCGCTACGAAAGCTATATCGCTCCTCTCCTGGAAGCGGTCCTGTCCGGGCGAACCTGGGACGAAAGCGCCGATATCCGTCCGTTATGGAATTTGCAAATTCGTTCGTAACCCCTACCCGTCTTTCTCTGCTATAATAGAATTCTACGAATGACATGAAAATAGAGGCAAATCTGGAGGGGAATCATGGCTACCTACACGCCGATGATCGAACAATATTTGCGGGTCAAGGCGGAGGCGCAGGACGCGTTTCTGTTCTTCCGGCTCGGCGACTTTTACGAAATGTTTTTTGACGATGCGATTTTGGCGGCCAAAGAGCTGGAAATCACGCTGACCGGCCGGGACGGGGGGGCCGACGAGAAAATACCGATGTGCGGCGTTCCTTACCATTCGGCGGACAGCTATATTCAGCGGCTGATCGAAAAAGGATACAAGGTGGCGATTTGCGAGCAGACCGAAGATCCCGCCCAGGCCAAGGGAGTGGTCAAGCGCGAGATCGTGCGGGTGATCACCCCGGGCACGATTATGGAAGGGAAAACGGTTGGCGATAAAGTCAACAATTACATAGTTTGCGTAACCGAACGCCAGGGGCTGATGGCTTTGTCCGCCTGCGACCTGTCCACGGGAGCCCTGTACGCCACCTCGTCGCCTTCAAGCAAGGAGTGGCTGCGGGACGAGCTGGGGCTGTACGATCCGGCGGAAATCATCGGGGATTCCGAGCTGCTTGATTGGATTAAGGAGCAAGCGGCTCCGCTCAGCAAGCCGGTCGTGTATACTCCGTGGAACAAGCCCAAGGAGGATGCCGGCCGGACGCAGTTCGGCGAGGCCGAATGGATCCGCCTGGAGCCCGAACGCCGGGAAAACATCGCCCTGCTGGTCGGTTACTTGAGCGAAACGCAAAAGCGTTCGCTGGGGCAGTTGACGAAGATTCACGCGTACGAGCCCGAGCAGTTTATGATTCTCGATCCGTTTACCCGCCGCAATCTCGAACTGGTCGAAACGGTGCGGGAACGTTCCAAAAAAGGCTCCCTGCTGTGGCTGCTGGACCGGACGGAGACATCGATGGGCTCGCGCCTGCTGCGCCGCTGGATCGACAAGCCTTTGCTGCAGCGCGCGCGGATCGAGGAACGGCTCGAAGCGGTCGAGCATCTGCATGGCGGCTTTATTTTGCGCGAGGATTTGCGCAGCTCGCTGCACAATATTTACGATTTGGAACGGCTCGTCGGCAAGGTGGCGTTTGGCAGCGCCAACGGGCGGGATATGGTCGCGCTGAAAACTTCGCTGCGCCAGGTGCCGGCGATCAAGGAGCTGTGCGGAAGCGCGGATTCGTCCACGCTGCGGCGGCTGGCGGGAACGATGGACGATTGCGCGGATCTGGCCGATATGATCGAGGCGGCGATTGCCGACGATCCGCCGGTATCGGTGCGGGAAGGCGGGATCATTAAAGCCGGTTATCATGCGCGGCTGGACGAGCTGCGGGAGGCCGGCGTAAACGGCAAGCGCTGGATCGCCGAGCTTGAGGCGGCCGAACGGCAGGCGACCGGCATCAAATCGCTGAAGATCGGCTACAACAAAGTGTTCGGCTATTACATCGAAGTTACGCGGGCGAACCTGTCCGCGCTCCCGGAAGGCCGCTACGAACGGAAGCAGACGCTGGCCAACGCCGAGCGGTTTGTCACCCCCGAGCTGAAGGAGAAAGAAGCGCTGATTCTCGAGGCCGAGGAAAAAATGGTCGATTTGGAGTATGCGCTGTTCAGCGAGCTGCGGGAGAAAATCGCCGCGGAAATTCCCCGGCTGCAGCAGTTGGCCGAACGGATCGCCGAAATCGACGTGCTGCGCTCGCTGGCGGTGGTCGCGGCGGAGAACCGCTTCGTGAAGCCGGCGCTGACCGACGGATATGACCTGATCGTGGAGCAGGGCCGCCACCCGGTGGTGGAATCGGTCATGAACGATACGGCGTTCATCGCCAACGGCACCGCCCTGCGCAAAGAGGAGGCGAGCATCCTCTTGATCACCGGGCCGAACATGGCCGGGAAAAGCACGTATATGCGCCAGGTGGCGCTGATATCGATCCTGGCCCAGATCGGCAGCTTCGTGCCCGCGGCCAAAGCGGAAATTCCGCTCGTCGACCGCATTTTCACGCGGATCGGGGCGGCGGACGATCTGATCGGCGGCCAGAGCACGTTTATGGTTGAAATGGCCGACATTCAGATCATGACCGAAAAAGCAACGCCGCGCAGCTTGATCATCATCGACGAATTGGGCCGGGGAACGTCGACCAGCGAGGGGATGGCCATCGCCCAAGCGGTGATCGAATACGTGCACAACAAAATCGGCTGCAAGGCGCTGGTGTCCACGCATTTCCACGAGCTGGCCCATCTGGAGCACAGCCTCGGGTCCTTGCGCAATTACAGCATGGCCGTGCAGGAGAGCGGGGACAAAGTCCACTTCCTGCGCAAGCTGATCCCGGGGGCCGCGGATACGAGCTACGGCATCTACTGCGCCCGTTTGGCCGGGCTGCCGGAGGAAATCATCGGACGCGCATACGGGCTGCTTCAGGACCTGGAGCAAAAGGCGCCGGTGTCCGGCGGCGGAGCGGGAGCGAAAACGAATGCGGGAGATGGGGTGTCTCCGGCTGGGCAAGGATCGAGCGGGGAAGCCGCGGGTACGGACGGCCCTGGCCTGGCGGCGGATGCGCAGCTCGCCGGCGCCGCGCTGAATCGCGAAACGACGCTGTCCTATAGCACCGGGACCATGGACCCGTCTACGTCCGCCGGCAAGTATGCATCGGCCTCGCAAGAGGCGGCGGCAGCGCGGACATCCTTGAAGGACGAGCTTGTGGGTGCGGAAGAAGTTGTGCAGCTGTCCATCTTTGGCGACGAAACGCCGCCGAAGAAAGCGAAGCCGGCCGCCGAGGACCCCGGGGCCCGGCAGATCATTAACATGCTTAAAAGTGCCGATTTGATGAATATGACGCCGCTGCAGGCGATGCAGCTCGTGAACGAGCTCAAGATGAAGGCTAAAGACATGTAGCCAAGAAATGAACGGAAACGGCAAGGCGGGAGGGAAAACAAGTGGCAAAAATCGTAGTATTGGACGAGCATATCGCCAACCAGATTGCCGCCGGCGAGGTGGTGGAACGGCCGGCGTCGGTCGTCAAGGAATTGGTCGAAAACGCCGTCGACGCGGGGGCGACAAGCATTGAAGTGACGGTGGAAGAAGGCGGTCTTGAGCTCATCCGGGTGACGGACAATGGCTCCGGCATCGCCCCGGAGGACTGCGAGACGGCGTTTTACCGCCACGCGACGAGCAAAATCGCATCAGGCCGCGACCTGTTTCAAATCCGCAGCCTTGGGTTTCGCGGCGAGGCGCTGCCGAGTATCGCCGCCGTCGCCAAGGTCAAGCTGGTCTCCTCCAGCGACGACACCGGGCTCGGCCGGCAGATCGTGATCGAAGGCGGAACGCTGAAGCAAAACGAAGAGACCGCCGCGCCGCAAGGCACGGATATTACGGTGCGGGAATTATTTTACAATACTCCGGCAAGGCTGAAATATATGAAAACGATCCAGACGGAGCTGGGGCACATCTCGGACTGTGTGTACCGGCAGGCGCTGGCTCACCCGAACATCGCTTTTACGCTGCGGCATAACGGCAACACGCTGCTGCAGAGCCCGGGCGGCGGGGACCTGCTGCAGGTCATCGCCGCCATATACGGCGTAAACACATCGAAAGGGATGGTGCCGATCGAAGCCGAGGACTTGGATTACCGGATCACGGGCTACATCGGCCGACCCGATCTGGCCCGGTCGAACCGCGGCGGGATGTCCACGATCGTGAACGGCCGCTACATCCGCAACCAGGGCCTGCATCAGGCGATTCTAAGAGCCTACCATACGCTGCTGCCGATCAACCGCTATCCGCTGGTCGTATTGATGCTGGACATGCATCCGTCGCTGGTGGACGTGAACGTGCATCCGGCGAAGCTGGAGGTCCGTTTCAGCAAGGAGCCCGAGCTGAACGGGTTTGTGGAGAGCAGCATCCGCAGCGTGCTGAACGGTCTGGTGCTGATTCCGCAGGTCGTGCGGCAGCAGATTGGCAGAGGATCCAGCAAAGCGGTGATCCAGGAGCAGTTTCACTTCCCCGCGCCGGATGGCGGCGCGGGGGAAGCCGCCGCCGGGCAGCCGGGCGCGGCGGGGAACGGGACGCTCCGGCCGGAGGCCTGGGGCGGAGCGGACATAGGCGCGCGGTCCGGCATGGCGGACCGCGGCTTTTCCGGGGCGGCGCCGGAGCGCGCCCCGGGCACGGATGGCGGCGCGTTCGCCGAAGGCGCCGCCGGCGGCCCGCTTCCGGGCGGCGGCCCGCTTCCGGGCGGCGGCCCGCTTCCGGGCGGCGGCTCGGCCGCCCGGACCGCGGGCCCGGGCGCTCCCGCAGCGGCCGCAGGCCTGACGCTGCGGGAGCGGGGCCCTGCCGGCGACGACGCGTACGGCGCCGCGCAGCCCGAAGCAGCGCTGGCGCAAACCCCGGCCAAGCCCTCGCAAAGCGGGGGGCTTGGCCGGGACAGCGCCGCCGCCGCGTATAGCGGCGGCTCGGCATCGCAGCAGCCGCTGCGCCCCGAGCGGCTGCAGGAGATGCCGGAAGCGCTGTACGGCGCGGCGGCGCCGGAGCTTCCGGCCTTCCCGGAGCTGTCCCTGATCGGACAGCATCACGGCACATACCTCATCGCCCAGAACGAAGAGGGCTTGTATTTGATCGACCAGCACGCCGCGCATGAGCGGGTGAATTACGAATATTATTACGAAAAATTCGGCCATCCGGCGGACGCCTCGCAGGAGCTGCTGATCCCGATTACGCTGGAATTTACGCCGTCGGACAGCGCCAAGCTGAAGGAGCGGCTGCACTGGTTCGAACAGGCCGGCGTCATCCTGGAGCATTTCGGCGGGGGCACGTTCCGCGTCGTCTCTCACCCGTATTGGTTTCCCCAAGGGGAAGAGGAAGCGATCATCCAGGAAATGGCGGAATGGGTGCTGCACGAGCGGGCCATCGACCTCGCCAAGCTGCGCGAGGCCTCTTCCACGATGGTGTCCTGCAAAGCTTCGATCAAAGCAAACCAGAAGCTGACGCCGGAGGAAGCGAACACGCTGATCCGCCGCTTGGCGGCCTGCAAACAGCCTTACACTTGCCCGCACGGGAGACCGATCATCGTTTCGTTTACGGCGTACGATTTGGAAAAGCTGTTCAAGCGGGTCATGTGAGCGGCGCGAACGGAGGAATTTCATCATGTTAATTACTACGGGAGACCGCGAGACTCCCGCTGTGCTTGAGCGGGCTCAAAACCTGGCGGCATTGACCGGGGCAACCCGCGTCCCGCGCGGCCGGACCTCGCTGGCCAAGCTGGCCGAGCGTTACGGAAACGGCGACATTCTGGTCGTTATGGAGCAGGGGGTTCGTTTGCACCGGGCCGGGCAAGAGCCGCTGACGTTCCACCCCAGCATGGGTTTCGTCCGCGCCAAGCGGCTGCTTAAAGGCGAAAGCGACGCCATGCTGGAGGCGGCCCGCGCGGCCCCCGGCGACTTCGTCATCGACGGCACGGCCGGCCTCGGCTCCGACGCGAGCGTTTTCGCCGTTGCCGCCGGCCCCGGGGGCCGGGTGCTGGCGCTGGAGGATTCGTTTCCGCTCTGGGCGCTGCTGCAGGAGGGGCTGAAGCACTATGTTTCCGGGTTGCCGGAGTTTGACGCCGCTTTGCGGCGCATCGAAACGGTGCATGGGAACCATTTGGAGGTTTTGCGCGGCATGCCCGACAAAAGCGCGGACATCGTTTATTTCGATCCGATGTTCCGGCATCCGCTCGAGGATTCTTCCTCGATTTCGCCGCTGAGAACCTTTGCCAACGCGGGCAGCCTCAGCGCGGAGGCGGTGCGGGAAGCGTGCCGGGTCGCCCGGAAAACGGTCGTCATGAAGGAACAAAAAGGGAGCGGCGAATTTGCCCGGCTTGGCTTCGAGACGAGCGCCCGCGCCCATACCAAAATAGCTTACGGAGTGATCGCGCTTGACCATCAATAAGAAACCGCGGCTGCTGGTGCTCGTCGGTCCGACGGCGGTGGGCAAAACGAAGCTTAGCGTCGAAATCGCCAAAGCGTTTTCCTGCGAAGTGATTTCCGGCGATTCGATGCAGGTGTACCGGGGCATGGACATCGGCACGGCCAAAATCGCTCCGGCGGAGATGGAGGGCGTCCCCCATCATTTGATCGACGTGCTGGAGCCGGACGAGCCTTTTTCCGTCGCCCAATTTCAGGAGTGGTGCCGCAAGCTGATTCCGGAGATCGAAAGCCGCGGGCATTTGCCTTTTATCGTCGGGGGGACGGGGCTGTATATCGAATCCGTCTGCTACGAATTCCAATTTACGGAAGCCGGGGCCGACGAGGCGTTCCGCGCCGCGGAGCTGGCGTACGCCGAAGAACACGGCGCGGAGGCGCTGCACGCCAAGCTGGCGGCCATCGATCCCAGATCTGCCGCCCGATTGCATCCGAACGATGTGCGGCGGGTGATTCGCGCCATGGAAATCCACCATCTGACGGGAACGACTCTATCGGAGCAATTGGACAAACAAATCAAGGAGTCCCCGTACGATTTGTGCGTCATCGGTTTGACAATGGACCGGCAAATGCTTTATAACCGTATTGAACGGAGAATTGACGAAATGCTGCGGCTTGGTCTTGTGGATGAGGTGCGCCGCCTGCTTCGTCAGGGTTATTCCCGGGAACTCGTGTCCATGCAGGGGCTTGGCTACAAGGAAATCGCCGAACACCTGGAGGACGGCGTTCCGCTGCCGGAAGCCGTGGAGAAACTAAAGAGGGATACGCGGCGTTTCGCCAAGAGGCAGCTCTCCTGGTTCAGGCATATGAAGGAGATCGCCTGGATCGATGCGGGGAGCGGCGAAAATTTTTCCGGGATTTTGGCGGCGGCCCATGCTATAATAGCAGGAAAGTTTCCCGCTGATCTTGAATATAATTCAAAACACTAATTGATTCCTATTGGGGGTACGGCTATGAACAAGACCATTAATATCCAGGATACATTTCTGAACCAGCTTCGCAAAGAAAGCATACCGGTGACGGTATTTCTGACGAACGGATTTCAGATCAGGGGAACGATCAAAGCCTTTGACAACTTCACGATCGTCATCGACAGCGACGGACGCCAGCAAATGGTGTACAAGCACGCGATTTCCACGTTCCAGCCGCAGCGCAACGTGTCGCTGATGCAGGAAACGCAGAACGAGGGCTAAAGCGACAGTGAAACTTTTTTGATTTCAATACGTTAAAGGTATAGGAAAAGGAGAGAGCAACCTGACCCAGGTTGTTCTTTTCGTTCCGGGCATTTTTGGGCGCTCCGGATTCACCGGGAGCGGGTTCAACCGCCTCGCTGCGGCGCTGGCGCCGGGGGTTGAGGGCGGAGGCCGAACCTTTAACGGAGAGGTAAAAGGGGGTCAGAGAAACCATGTCCAGCCAAAATCCAAGACTGGAACGAAGCAATAAATCGGGGAAAAAAGGAAAGGCGCCGAAGGCGCGCAAAAAGAAAAAACTGACCGTAAAGAAACTGCTGTGGACTTCGTTTTTCACGATCGCGTTCGCGGTTTTCTGCGCGATTGCGGGTTATATGTACATTACGGTCAGCGGCGAAAAAATCCTCATGGAAAACGGGGACAAGCTGACGGTCTACGAAACAACCAAGGTATACGACCGTAACGGCGCGTTGATGGGGGAGCTCTCGATCGACAAAAGCGAGCCCGTTGACGCAGACGAAATCCCGGACCTGCTCAAAAAAGCGTTTGTCGCCACGGAAGACCGGCGGTTTTTCGAGCATAACGGCGTCGATCTTTGGTCGATCGGCAGAGCGGCGGTGAAAGATGTCGTGGCCCGTTCCCTGGTGGAAGGCGGAAGTACGATTACGCAGCAGCTCGCCAAAAACATTTTCCTCAGCGCGGACAAAACGTTTTTCCGCAAAGCGACGGAGATGTCGATTGCGATGGCGCTGGAACGTCACAAAACGAAAGATGAAATTTTAACGCTTTATCTTAATCGGATTAATTTCGGCGGAACGGTGTACGGAATTAAAGCGGCTTCCATCCGCTACTTCGGCAAATCGAATTTGAACGACCTGAAGCTGTGGCAAATGGCCACACTGGCGGCTATGCCCAAAGGGCCGTCCAAATATAACCCGCTGCGGAATCCTGAGCTTTCTCAAGAGCGCCGCGGCGTCGTTCTCGACCTGATGTATCAGGAAGGATACATTACCGCCGAGGAGCGGGACGAGGCGAAAAAGGTGGTTTACGACTACGAACCGCCGGCCAGCAACCAAAGCTACCTCGCCTTTAAAGACTATGTGGTCGAGGAAGCCGAGGAGAAGTTCGGCCTCACCGAAGACGAGCTGAACCGCGGCGGCTACAAAATTTACACGACGATGGACGCCCAGGCGCAAAAAGCGGTGGAGAAGGCGTTCGCCGACGACGATTATTTCGAAAAAAGCAAGGACGATAAACAGGTTCAGGGTTCGATCGTCATCATGAACCATGAGAACGGCAGCCTCGTCGCCCTGCTTGGCGGCCGGGATTACCAGCGCAAAGGCTACAGCCGCCTGAACAGCCGCAGGCAGCCGGGTTCGGCGTTTAAGCCGATCGTGTCCTATGCGCCGGCGCTCGAATCGGGCAAATTTACGCCGGATTCGCAGATCCCGAACAATAAGCAGTGCTTCGGCGATTATTGTCCGACGAATCTGCACGGCTATTCGAACACGATCAACCTGACGACCGCGCTGACGAAATCGGAGAACATTCCGGCCGTGTGGCTGCTGAATGAGGTCGGGGCCGGCACAGGTGTGAAATACGCGCAGGAAATGGGCATCACGATGGACAAAAACGACCGCAACCTGGCGATCGCGCTCGGCGGTTTGACCTACGGGACGAACACGCTGGAAATGGCGGGGGCGTTCAGCGTGTTTGCCAACGGCGGGGAATACAACCCTCCATATTCGATCAAGCAGATTGTCGATCATAACGGGGTAGTTAAATATAAATACAACCCGCCGAAACCGAAAAGGGTTATTAGCGAACGCACGGCCTACTATATGACGCAAATGCTGGAAAACGTCGTCAATGAAGGGACGGGCCGGCGGGCGAAAATCGACCGTCCGGTTGCCGGGAAAACGGGAACGACGCAGCACGGCATCCCGGGCCTGCGAAGCAGCAAAAACCGCGACGTGTGGTTCGTCGGCTACACGCCGGAGTGGACGGCCGCGATCTGGATGGGTTATGACAATCCGGATAAAGACCATCTGCTGAACGGAAGCAGCGGCCAGACCGCGGCGCTGTTCGCCGCAGTGATGAAAGAGGCGCTGGCCGGCGTGCCGGTTAAGGATTTCCCGGTACCGGCCAACCTGAAGCCGCCGGCGCAAGAGGAACCGAAAACGGCGGCGCCGTCCGAACTCAGCGCGGTCTATAACCCGGATACCGGTACGGTTGCGCTTAGCTGGAAAGGCGTGGAACAAGCCGGTGCGGTTTACCGGATTTACCGCCGTGAAGCTTCGGAAACGGATTTCACCCATATTATGGATTCCAGCGCTACGGAAACGGAAGACATCAGCATTACCCCGGGAACGGGTTATATCTACCGTGTTACGGCTTACGACCCCGTCAACGACGCGGAAAGCGATCCATCGAACAATGCCCAGGTGTTGATCGAAGCGGGCGAAGATCCCATGGACGATCTGCCCGATCCGGGCGCAGACGGTGATGGCAACCAGGGATTGCCGGGGGATGGGCAAATTGACGACGGCAGCGGAAATCAAGGTTTCCCGCCCGGAAACGGGGATGGCACGGGAGACGGACAGGGGAACGGCAACGGAAATGGCCAGGGCAACGGAAATGGCCTAGGGAATGGCCAAGGAAATGGCAATGGCAACGGTAATGGCAACGGCAACCCCGGAAACGGAAGCGGGAACGGAGACGGGGGCGTCTCGAATCCCGGCACCGTGGTTCCTCCCGACGGCGGCTTAGGCGAAGGAAATGGGGATACGCCCGTGCCTCCAGTCGATGGAAATAACGGCCAAACCGATTCCGGGAACGGGCTGAACGCACCGGCTGGCGCGAATGAAGCAGTTCTGGGGACAGGAGGCTAACCTGCCGAATTCCCGAAAGCGCCGATCGATCTATATGGCCCGCGAACCCGCGGGCCAACCACCCGCAAGGCAAAGACCTCCAGAGCGGCGCGTTTAGCGTCCGGGGGTCTTTTCCCGTTTGTTGCGGCTGTTTTGAGACTCTTTTTCAAATATGGTAAAGTGATAGTACATTGTTGGTGAAAGGGCTATAATCTATGAAGCGAAAATTCGGAGACCGCGCGAACTGGCGCCGCATAACCCAGCGTCAGTTCAAATCCAAGTTTGTACAAAACGATGTCTTCACGGGGCATGTGACGTTGTATACGATTCAAGATCTTCGCGATCCGCTGTGGAAAACCTATGGAGGACACACGTTTCGCATTGCCGACAAAGGGTTTACCTGGCTGCAGTACTACCCGAAAGGGGCCCATTACGTCGTCACGGCGATGTTCGATGACCAAGGGGAAATCGTGGAATGGTATATCGATATTTGCAAAACGCAGGGGATTACGGATCAGGGCGTGCCCTGGTTTGACGATTTGTATTTGGATATCGTCGTGTTAAAAACCGGAGAAGTGTTTTTGCTCGATCAGGATGAACTTGACGACGCGCTTACAAACGGCCTTATTACGGTAAAAGATTATGATCTGGCTACGGAGACGGCCCATGAACTGCTTCATGCCATTAACAAACAGCGCTTTCCGCTTTTTCTGTTGTCGCTTGAGCATTACCGCAGCGGGTTTATGAACGCGGATTCGCATCCCGATGGAGGTTGAGACATGCTTTTTGCCAAGAAAAGAACAACGTTGACCTTTGGCGAACCGGTACGGAAAAAACGGGGGATACGGGGAAAGTTGATTCGCTGGGGCCTCGTATTGTGCGCGCTGGGACTGGCCTGGGTGCTTTATGTGCTGGCCCAGATCGGCGGCATCGAGCGAAATCCGGCCGTGAGCGCCAGCCGCTCCGAACCGGCCGATGTCGGCATCGTGCTGGGAGCTTCTCTGTGGGGGGACGAACCGAGCCCGGGGCTGCGGGAGCGGCTGGAGCAGAGCATTCAGGATTATAAGGAGGGGAAATTTAAGCTGTTTTTGCTGACTGGCGGCAGGGATACGGCCAACTCCAAATACACCGAAGCAGAGGGCATGGCGAATTATCTGGAACGCCGCGGCATCCCGCGGGAAAAAATCCTGCTTGAAAACGAGGCGACCAGCACGTTCGAAAACCTGAAATTCAGCCAGGCGATCATGGAGGAGCGCGGGTACGATTCCGCTCTCATTATTACGCATACGTATCACGGGAACCGGGCGCTGGAAATCGCCGAGGCGTTTGGCTATCATGACCCGAAGCTGTCGTTGAAGAAATCCGCGGTGCTTAAACCGATTCCCAATACGGTACGGGAGATTTTGGCTTATACGAAATGGAAAATGGATCAGCTGGCGCTCGCTTTGGGCCGAGGGTGACAAAACTTCTAATAACGGACAGGGAGAGAGAATACATTTAAAAGTGTGCTTCGAAAAAGGCTCCCCTTTTTCAACCTGCCCCTTTAAATTAAGATCAAAAATTCGGGTTTCTAGCAACGAGAAGGTTGGATGACGTAGGCACCGAGCAGCGGAGCGTAGGTAAGCCTGCGTGAGCAACGGAAATCCCGGCTGAATTCAAGATTCGACGCCGAATAGACCACTTGAATTTCTTCGTGATGGAAAGACGAATTTTTGATTACCTTCATAAAAGAGGTGATGTCCCTGTGTCTGGGCGTGTTATAGCCAGAAGCGGCTCTTCGGATGAGAGACCGTCCCGGCAAATCAACGTCATTTTACGCAGCGCCGAACCGCCGGTCGTCTCGCAGAGCGTTCCCGAAAGCGAACCGGGCCCGGCCGCCAAAGCTTTGCCGCAGCAAGGGCTGTTCGCGGAAATTCAAAAGGAATTGGATCACCTGATCGGTTTGGATCATATTAAGGAGTTCATGTACGAGATTTTCGCGTTTTTACAGATCGCTTCCATGCGTTCGGAAGCGGGTCTGCTGTCGGGGCCGCAGGTATATCATATGATTTTCAAGGGCAATCCGGGCACCGGCAAAACGACGGTGGCGCGCATCGTGGCCAAGATGTTTCAACGGATGGGCGTGCTGAGCAAAGGGCATTTGATCGAGGTGGAGCGGGCCGACCTGGTCGGCGAATATATCGGCCATACGGCGCAAAAAACGCGCGATCTGGTCAAAAAAGCGCTGGGTGGCATTTTGTTCATCGACGAAGCCTACAGCCTGGCGCGGGGCGGGGAGAAAGACTTCGGCAAGGAAGCGATCGATACGCTGGTCAAAGCGATGGAGGACCAGAAGAACCAGTTCATTCTCATCCTGGCCGGCTATTCCGATGAAATGGACTTTTTCCTGTCGACGAATCCGGGGCTGCCGTCCCGGTTTCCGATCCAGATGGATTTTCCGGACTATACGATCGACCAGTTGATACAGATCGCCGAAGCGATGGCCAAAGAAAGGGATTATATCCTGATGCCCCAGGCGATACTCAAACTAAAGCAGCATTTGCTTAAGGAAAAATGCGAAAGCGAACATCTGTTCAGCAACGCCCGCTACGTCCGCAACGTGATCGAACGTTCGATCCGCCAGCAGGCCGTCCGGCTGCTGAACCAATACGGCGGCGGCTCCCCGGGCAAACTGGAGCTGATGACGCTCAGGACGGAGGATCTGAAGCTGGAGAAAAAGGGATAACCGGTTGATATAAGGAGCAGTGGTTTATGGCCAAATCATTACATGAGACCAACGACAAAATTCAGGATATCGCCGTTCTCGTTAGCTTGATTACCCCGGAGACGAAGCAATCCGGGATCGATCCGTCCTATTCTTTGGACGAATTGGTCCGGCTGGCGGAGACGGCGGGCGTGGAGGTGGCGGAGACGGCGGTGCAAAACCGCGACAAACCGGATCCGCGCTGGCTTATCGGTAAAGGCAAGGTGCTGGAGCTGAGGGAGCTCATGGACCGCCTGAGAGCGAATACGGCGATCTTCGACCAGGAGCTGTCTGGGGCGCAGGTGCGCAATCTGGAGGAGATGCTGGACGCCAAAATTATCGACCGCACGCAGCTGATCCTTGATATTTTTGCCCAGCGGGCCAAAACGCGGGAAGGGATCATTCAGGTGGAGCTGGCGCAGCTGACCTATCTGCTGCCGCGGCTGTCCGGCCACGGCAAAAACCTGTCCCGGCTCGGCGGCGGCATCGGCACGCGGGGACCGGGGGAAAGCAAGCTGGAGATGGACCGCCGCCATATCCGGCGCCGCATCGGTGAGCTGAAGCGTCAACTGGAAGAGGTGTCGCGGCACCGCCGGCTGCATCGGGCCCGCCGCAAGGAGACCGGGGTCGTGCAGGTGGCGCTGGTAGGCTATACGAACGCCGGCAAATCCACGCTGCTGAGGCAGCTTACGAACGCGGACGTGTACGTGGAGAACCAGCTGTTCGCCACGCTTGATCCGACGACGCGCCTATTGCCGCTGCCCGGCGGCAAAGAGGTGGTGCTGACCGATACGGTCGGATTCATTCAAAACCTGCCGCATGATTTGGTGGCCGCTTTCCGCGCGACGCTGGAGGAAGTGAACGAGGCGGACTTGATCCTTCACGTCGTTGACGCGTCGTCGCCGATGCGTCAGGAGCAGATGGCGGTCGTGGGACGGATTTTAACCGAGCTGGGGGCGGGGGGAAAACCTCAGATCGTTCTGTTCAACAAAATCGATCTTTGCCGGCCCGATGGCTTACAGATGCTGCCCTCCGGCGAAGGGTACTTAAAGATCAGCGCTTACGATGAACGGGACCTGGCCGCGATCCGCGAAGCGGTGCAGCGCAGGTTGTCCGGCGGAACCAAATCGTTTCGGATTCCGGCGGAGCGGGGCGATCTCGCCTCCGTTTTGTACCGGATCGGCGATGTGGTGAATCAGCAAATGGATGAGGCGGACATGATTTACGATGTGAACGTAAACCAGGCGGATTTTGCGAAATACGGGTATCAGCTCGCTCCTTTTGCGGTTCAAAAGCCTGACGTCCATGAAGAAACGAACGAATCGAGATAAGGGAGAGAGAACAACAAGATGGCGGTATTTTCGGATGAGATCGTAAATTGGCTAAAAGCGGCCGAGCGTAAGGCGGAGGGGAGGTTTCGGGAGATCGACGAAATCGTCGATCACAACTCGTGGAAAGTCATCGAAGCGTTTCAGCGGCACCAGGTGAGCGATTACCATTTTTCCGGATCGACCGGATACGCCTACAATGACCGCGGACGCGAGGTGCTGGATCTCGTGTACGCTGACGTATTCGGCGCGGAGGCGGCGCTCGTCCGCCCTCATTTCGCTTCCGGAACGCATACGATCGCGACGGCATTGTTCGGTGTCTTACGTCCCGGGGACGAACTGCTCTATATCACGGGCCGTCCTTATGATACACTACATAAAGTGATAGGTAAGCCGGGAGACGGCAGCGGCTCGCTGCAGGACTTCGGAATCGCCTATAACGAGGCGGAGCTAACTGCCGACGGCACAATCGATTGGAAGGCGGTGAGAGGGAAAATTACCGATAGGACGAGGGTGATCGGCATCCAGCGTTCGCGGGGATACGATTGGCGCGATTCCTTTACCGTCGAACAAATCGGGGAGATGGTGCGCGAGGTTAAAGCGCTCAAACCGGAGGCGATCGTGTTCGTCGACAATTGCTACGGCGAATTTACCGAAGAACGGGAGCCGACTGAGGTCGGCGCCGATCTGATCGCCGGCTCTTTGATCAAAAATCCCGGCGGCGGCCTGGCGGAAACCGGGGGATATATCTGCGGGCGCGAAGACCTCGTGAAGCTCGCATCCTATCGTCTGACGGCGCCGGGAATCGGCGGGGAAGTCGGGGCGATGCTGGGGACGACCCGCGGCATCTACCAGGGGCTGTTCCTGGCGCCGACCATCGTTGGACAAGCGGTCAAAGGCAGCGTCCTGGCGGCGGCGGTATTCGAGCGGGCCGGCTTCGAAAGCCGGCCGGGGTGGAACGAGCGGCGCACGGATTTGATCCAGGCGATTTCCTTCAGCGGTCCGGAGCAATTGATCGCTTTCGTGCAAGGCATTCAAAAGGCGGCCGCGGTGGACGGTCATGTCGTGCCGGAGCCTTGGGATATGCCGGGCTACGAGCATCCCGTGATTATGGCCGCCGGCACCTTCATTCAGGGAGGAAGCCTGGAATTGTCCGCCGACGCGCCGATACGCGCCCCTTATATCGCATACATGCAGGGCGGATTAACTTATTCTCACGTGAAATTCGGGTTGCTTACCGCCCTCCAGACGATGAAAGACCGCAACTTGTTGTGAGTTATCCTAACATATCTATTGACATGTTAGGATAACTCACATATGATAAGGTCAAGAGATTATATAACTGGAAGGTTGAGAGCGATGAGTGACGAAATTCGCAGAAATATGGCCTTATTTCCTATCGGTATCGTAATGAAGCTCACGGATTTGACGGCAAGACAAATCAGATATTATGAACAGCACGAGTTGATTGTGCCTGCGCGCACTTCGGGAAACCAGCGTATGTTCTCTTTTAATGATGTCGAGCGGTTGCTGGAGATTAAAGGTCTCATTGATAAAGGCGTTAATATCGCCGGCATCAAGCAGGTGATGAATCCGATGACGCGTGAATCCCAGGAGGCGACGGTGATCACGAAGGACACGGAAGAGAAGCGGAAAGAAATGACCGATTCTCAGCTTTACCGCATGCTGAAGCAGCAGTTGGTCACCGGGAGCAAGCCGAATCAGGTTTCCCTGATCCAAGGCGAGCTGTCCCGCTTTTTCAAAAAATAATCTAAATGTTGGGAGAGGTAATTCATGAGTTACACCAAAGAAGATATTTTGCGCATTGCCAAAGAGGAAAATGTACGTTTTATCCGCCTGCAGTTTACCGACTTGCTCGGTACGATCAAAAACGTGGAAATTCCGGTCAGCCAGTTGGAAAAAGCGCTCGACAACAAGATGATGTTTGACGGCTCTTCCATCGAAGGTTACGTTCGTATCGAAGAATCTGACATGTACCTCTACCCGGATCTGGATACCTGGGTGGTTTTCCCTTGGGTGACTGAAGATCGCGTTGCCCGCCTGATTTGCGACGTGTATATGCCGGACGGCACGCCGTTTGCCGGAGATCCGCGGGCCATTTTGAAGCGCGTGCTGAAGGAAGCGGAGGAAATGGGCTACACCTCGATGAACGTTGGTCCGGAGCCGGAATTTTTCCTGTTCAAAACCGATGACAAAGGCAATCCGACGACGGAACTCAATGACCAAGGCGGCTACTTCGACCTGGCGCCGACGGACCTTGGCGAGAACTGCCGCCGCGAAATCGTGCTGACGCTGGAAGAGATGGGCTTTGAGATCGAAGCTTCTCACCATGAAGTGGCTCCGGGCCAGCACGAAATCGACTTCAAATATGCCGACGCGGTCAAAGCGGCCGACCAGATTCAGACGTTCAAACTGGTCGTCAAAACGATCGCGCGTCAGCACGGCCTGCATGCCACGTTTATGCCGAAGCCGCTGTTCGGCGTCAACGGCTCGGGGATGCACTGCCACCAATCGCTGTTTAGAGGGGATACGAATGCGTTTTATGAGGAAAGCGATCCGCTTGGCCTGAGCAAGGAAGCCCGTCATTACATGGCCGGCATTCTGAAGCACGCCCGCGCGTTCGCGGCGATCACGAACCCGACGGTCAACTCATACAAACGCCTTGTTCCGGGTTATGAAGCGCCGTGTTATGTGGCCTGGTCTTCCAGCAACCGCAGCCCGATGATCCGGATTCCGGCTTCCCGCGGCCTCAGCACCCGGGTCGAGGTGCGGAACCCTGACCCGGCGGCCAATCCTTACCTGGCGCTTGCCGTGATGCTCAAAGCGGGCCTGGATGGCATCAAGAAGGAGCTTCCGCTGGTGGAACCGGTCGATCGCAATATCTATGTGATGTCCGAGGAAGAGCGCGTCGAAGAAGGCATTCCAAGCCTGCCGGCCGATCTGAAGGAAGCGCTTGGCGAGCTGCTCCGCAGCGAAATCATTTCCGAGGCGCTTGGCGATCACGCCTTGACCCATTTCTACGAGTTGAAGGAAATCGAATGGGATATTTTCCGCACGCAAGTACATCCGTGGGAACGCGATCAGTACATGACGCTGTATTAATTGAGGAATCCCTTGGGGCCGTTGGCCTCAGGGGATTTTTGTTTTTTTTGCGGGCAATAATGGGCTTAGCCTAGGATATCAACGCTTGACAGCCTGCTGCTGGAACGACTTTGCGCTGGATGAACGGCTAACCTGTCGGGGGGAACAGCTAACCTCTCGAGTAGAATGACCAACCTGTTGGATGGTACGGCTAACCGTCGGGTGGAACGATGCACCCCGTCGACCTTCAAAATTGCGGCACTTTATGTACTTATTATCCGGACCCAGGCATATTTATCCCCATTAGCGGCATTTTTTGTTCTTATTGACCTGTGAACGGTCCGGAATGGGTAGCGTCAAGAGTTTTGTGTAAATATCTTTTAGGGTTTGAAGTAGGGTATCCATTGGGACAATGGATATCATTGGTTTTCAAGCTTCAGGGGGATCCCCCCCCTGAAAAATTTCCCTTTCATTTCCAGTTGTCAAAGTGTCCTTGTT